>Ga0137403_10000724_pt1 | contig 34597 bp, 31 predicted proteins | sample CZOMad2_1_16fung_FD_122057 | JGI IMG/M metagenome (GOLD analysis project Ga0137403, IMG submission 122057) | Vadose zone soil fungal communities from Angelo Coast Range Reserve, California, USA - CZOMad2_1_16fungal (Hybrid Assembly) | ecosystem: Environmental > Terrestrial > Soil > Vadose zone... | reverse complement strand
ACGCCCTCGAGGATCGCCTGCTCGCCGACGATGTAGCCGTAGGCGAGATACTCGTGAAGCGCCCGGAGATTGACGGTGCGCTCGACGCCCCCGAACGCCAGCAGGGCCTTGATCTCCGAGGCGAACAGGACGCGCTGAGCGTCCCGATAATAGAAGAGGGGCTTCTTGCCGAGGCGGTCGCGCACGAGGACCAGACGGGACGCCGCCCGGTCCCAGAACGCGCACGCGAACATCCCGTTGAGCCGGGCGAACGCCTCGAGCCCTTCGCGGACGTAGAGCGCAAGGAGCACTTCCGTGTCCGACCGGGTGCGAAACACGTGGCCCCGCTGCTCGAGCTCGGCTTTCAGCTCGGGATAGTTGTAGATCTCTCCGTTGAAGCTGACGCACACCTGGCCGTCCGGAGTCTGCATCGGCTGCTGGCCGCCCGCCAGGTCGATGATGCTCAGACGCCGGTGCGCGAACGCCACAGGTCCGGACTCGTAGAATCCCTCCTCGTCGGGACCCCGATGGCTCAGGACTTCGGCCATCCGATGCAGGCCCTCGCGGGAAGGTCGCCGTCGAGGATCGAGCTCGAGAACGCCGCTGATGCCACACATGGTCAGCTCACCTCTTGCCCGTGGGCGGGCTCGAAATGGCGCTTCAGACGAAGGAAATGGACCTCGAAATAGTGATACGAGGCCGCCGCAACGGCACACGACGCGACGGTGCCCAGTGCGACATAGACCAGTGTCGTCATCAGGTCGGAGTGGCTCTCCAAACCCAGCGCGCGCAGCAACGGCAGCCCGATCACCTCTCGCAGCGGGATGTGCAACACGTACATCGCGTAGCTGTAGAGGCCAAGCCGGCGCAGCACAGTGCCCCGTAGTGGCGCCGGCCATCCCGCTGTACCGCTGATGTCGGCGCAGGCGGCGGCCAGCACCAACGAGCTGAAGCCGATCGCCAAGAAGGTGTACCCCAAGGTCTGTGGCGCCAACCCGTATGCGACGTAGGCATGACTGAGCGCCGCGCCGACCAGCAGCACGGCGGCGCAAGCCCAGAGGAGTTGCACTGGTCGGCCCAGCAACCTATCGCGCCACGCCGGCAGGCGCAGCGCGGCGGCAGCGGCAGCGCCCAGCGCCAGCGCGTCCATGCGGCACACCGAGAACTTGTACACCGCGTCCTGAGGCAGGGCGGCACTCAACAGTGCGTAGCGGATGGCGAGCGCCGCCACCGCGATCGCCAGGCTCAGCTTCAACACCTGGCGTGCGTTGCATCGATACACCAGGAAGGGCCACACGACATAGAACTGCTCCTCGACCGCCAGCGACCAGAAGTGTGGCAGCGAGTTCCGGGGGTAGAACGGCTCGACCCAATTCGACAGATACACCGTGAGCCACAGCTCGTGCGGCTGGTCGCGCAGCGACACGCCAGGCCAGACATGAAGCATCGGGAGCACGGCGAACATGACGAGCAGGGTCGCGTAGTACAGGGGGAAGATGCGCAGCACGCGGCGCCCAAAGAACGATGAAAAGTAGTTCGACGCCTTGCGCGTATCGAGCAGAATGCCGGTGATCAGAAAGCCGCTGAGCACGAAGAACAGCTGCACGCCGACCCAACCATGCTCCAGCCAGGAAGCCAGCAGGCGCGCTCCCATACCTTGCGGTTCCGACAGCAGGCTGAAGTTGTGCATGACGACGAGCAGGATGGCGAGACCGCGCAGGCCATCCAGCGCGGGCATGCGCTGCGGCAGCGGCCGCCAAGACTCAGCCGCCGCGCTGGTCAGGTCCACTGGTGTTATACGCGTGGATCTCGTCGATACCGACATCGTTGACCTCAACCCTCCTGGAAGCACATCCACCACTCACCATCGAGTCGCGACACGAACGCGTTGCCGCACTGGATCGTCTCGACCAGCCCGCGCTGGCGCGAGTGCACGAGCACGGGAGATCCACGGCCGTGGAACAGGCAGTGCCGAGCCCGGAGATCGTCGAAGAACCTTGGCTCGAGCCTGCCGGACACCGCGGCCGCGCCGTCGCGCCACGCGCCGTGGAACAGATGGTCGAGCACGTCACCGAGGTGCTCGGGCCGACCGGCGAGGTGGAGGACTTCACTGTTGCCGCCCGGCCGCAGGTAGTAGAGATACCAGCCGATGATCTCGGCGTCGGCGTTGCGGACGAGCACCTTGCGGAGGTCGCCCGACGACACCTTCTGGTCGGCCATCTCGAGCAGCCACTTCAACGATCCGCGGTCGTACTCGGGTCGGAGGGCGGCGCCCTGGAGGAACTGCTGGGAGTAGTCCACGATCGCGTCGACCGTCAGCTCCTCTCCCGACGCGGACGTCGTGGGCCGCAAGGGGCTGCGGCCCAGGCGCATGACGACCGTGTCGAGCACAGCACAGACGGGCGCGGCGGCGGCCGCCAGCGGAACGTGCGGGCTCACGAGGGACAGGCCGTAGCGCATCGGGCGCAGAGGACGCGTCCAGTGGATGCTGTGCAGCGGCGAGTCGGTGCCGCCGACGGCTTTCCAGATCTTGACCGACTCGTGACTGGCGCCGTCCGTCATCGAGAGATCCTGAGGACCGGCCAGGAAGGTCTTCAGCAAGAGCAGCCCCGTGAGCCCGCGATAGCCCGGCTCGACCATGTACTGCGAGACGATCGCGACCTTGATGGACCGCCCGTTCCACGACATCCGGCGCGGGAGCACGCCGAGGAATCCGACGATACGGCCGTGTTCCTCCTCGGCGACGAGGGAGGGCAGGGTGTCGTCGTACCAGGGGTTCTCGAGGAACACCCTGCCGAGGTACCGTCGCCGGTTCTCCATGCTGAGGTGACTGCTCGCGGCCAGAACGCTCTCGTGCAACTCGGCCACGCGCGGAATGTCGCCGAGGACGAAGGGCCGGATGAGGCTCACGCGGTGGGTCATCGTCGACTATCTCGATGCAACTCGGCGAAGCCAGATCTCTCGCCAATAGCTGACTTCGCAGCGTGAACAGCCGCCCAGCTTCAGGTCGTCGCATCCGCACACGGAGCCTTCCAGACGCACGGTATTGCGCAGCTGACGCATCTCTCCCGTCCCGTCGACGATGATCTTGTCGATCCGCCCCGCGACCCGGTGCTGGCCGCCGCACAGCTGGCGCATGTCCGGTGTGAAGTAGAGCCCGCGGTTGTAGCCCGCCTCGTTCAACGTCTCGCGGATGCTCGCCATCGGCTTCACTTCGACCCAGTCGCCGGCTTTCAGATTCAGGCCGGCCACCGGCGTGGAGGTGGTGCTGCGTCCCCGCGCGTACTCACCAAGAAGCCGTCGGCGGATTTTCCAGTACAGCCATGTCGCGATCCCGTGCGCCATCCCGAGGATCGTGCGGTTGCCGGCACGGACTTCGCCGACGCACGTGCGCAGTTGTTCCCGCCGTGACACGTCGATGGTCGCCTTCAACAATTCACTCGCCTGACAGAAGTAGGTCTGCGGGCCGGTCGAAGTCTTGAGGCGGGCGCGCAGCCGCTCGCGGCCATCCGGAGCGACCTTCGATTGGACGGCGGCCGGCTCGACTTTGCGGAGCCATGCTTCGCGCCAGAAGATCAGGCACGCCTTCTGACAGCCGTCGTGCGCGGCGCCGGAGCAACGGACGCCATCGAGGGTGACCACGTCATCGCTCCTGAACCTCCGCATGGTGTCGTAGAGGTTCAGCCCCGTGTAGCAGGTCTTCATGACGCGCCTGGACACCGGGAAGCGCTTCCCGCAGAGCTCGACCATCTCCGGCATGAAGGGCAGGTGGTCCAGCGCGCCGTCGACGTCCAGCGTCTGGAGGATCTCGTCCGGCGCCTTCACTTCCACGAGGTCGCCGGGACGAAGTCGCGTGATCGGCGAAGTCACAGCATTCCTGCCGAGTCGACGATCAAAGCCAGCATCAACGGAGCGCCGCCCGTCAGTCCCACGATCCGGAGGATCTTGTTCCAGACGCGCAGGCCAAAGACGACCGGAAGCGGCACCGTGTGGCGGACGACGGCGACCTTTCTGATGCGACTGGTGACGCGCCATGTGGCCGAGCTCCCGGCGGGGAAGAAGGCCATGTCGCCGGGGGCGAGCCGACGTTCTTCGCCCTGCTCGTTGGTGATGAAGGCCTCGCCGGAGATGACGACGAGCGTCTCGTCCTCGCTGTAACGCCAGGTGAAGCGCCCGGGCGTGCAGTCCCAGGCCACGATGTACGAGTTGCGGTCGTTGCTTCTCACGAACTGCTTCTTCGTCGCCTCGGGCGTGCCCTGCAGAATCCAGCTCGTCGGGATCGGGGCAGGGTCGAGGTCGGCGGTGGCGGCGGTGGCCATCACGATCGATTTGGACATCGAGGTCTCCGGTGGTCGTTGCGTCCTCGTCGCACACCGACGAGTAGGTGCTCCTCGCTCCAGCGAGGAGATGTCTGGCGCTCTATCCCTGGATGATCCGGCCCATCGCGCGCACGACGTCCTCGATGTCCGACGCGGTCGTGCGGAAGCTCGTGATGCACGCGCGCAGGACGGGAGCGCCCGCGCCGAGCCGCACCTCGGACATCCAGGCGATCTGCTGCCGGTAGAGCGCGGCCAGGAACTTCGCGGTGTCGAGGCCGTCCCGTGTGAAGCACACCAGCGGCAGCGGGGTCGTGTTGACGATCCGCCAGCCGGCGCTCGCGAGCGACTCGCGCAGCACGTCGCCCATGCGGGCCTGGTGCTCGATCATCTCGACGTACCCGGATTCGCCATGGTGCGCGAGGGCCAGGAAGAGCTTCAGGCCGATGAAGCGCCGGGACCACTGCACGGAGGCCGTGTACGGATCGACGACCGGCCCCGCCGTCTTCCCCGGCATGTAGGAGGTCTGCGCGTGGAAGGCTTTGCCGACGGCGGCGGCATGCCGGCAAAAGAACATCCCGGCGCCCATGGGGACCGAGAACCACTTGTGCGCGTCGCACGTGATCGAATCCGCGGCCTCGATGCCCGCGAGATGGCCCCGCAGGCGAGGCGAGAGGATCGCGGCGCCGCCCCACGCCGCGTCGACGTGGAACCAGAGATCCTCCGACCGGCAGAAGCGCGCCAGATCCGGCAGCGGGTCGATCGCGCCGGCGGCCGTGGTCCCGGCCGTGCCCACCACCATGAAGGGCGCGAATCCACGTCGGCGATCCTCCGCGACCTGCCGGGCGAGGTCGCGGAGATCCATCGTCAGGTTCGGCTCGGTCGCGACCGTGCGGATCGCCCGGCGCCCGAGTCCGGTCATGTGCGCGATCTTGTTGAACGAGTGATGGGCCTCGGTCGTCACGTAGACCGTCGGCGCCGGGAGGTGCTTGAGCCCGTGTTCGCCATAGTTCGGGAAGGCCCGCGTCAAGGCGACGATGACGGCCGAGAGATTCGCCTCCGCTCCGCCGCTCGTGAAGCTCGCGATGGCGTCGGCGGGCAGGCCAAACTTCCCGGCCAGCCAGGCGAGGGTGTGCCGCTCGATCTCGTTCGCCGCCGGTGAGGTCCGCCAGGTCGCGAGCTGGGGGTTGTACATCGCCACCAGCGTGTCCGCGACGATCGATGCCGGCGTCACGCTCGGGTTGAAGAGGCCGAAATAGCGCGGATGGGTGACGTGCACCTGCCACGTCCGCAGCATCCGTTCGACGTCGGCGCCGACGTCGTCGAGTGGGAGCGGCGTCTCGAAATCGTAGTGTGCCGCGAGGTGACGGCGGATCTCCAGCGGCGTCACCGACGGGACGATGGGGCCGCCCGCGATCTCGGCCGCGAGCTTCTCCGCGATGCCCCGGATCTCGTCAAACGCCATGACGATCCTTCCCGGCTCGGCGCGCCTTCTGCGCGCAGAGGTACGACAGCCAATTGCGATAGACGTGCGTCGCGGTCGAGCGCCACGTGTTGGTCACGGTGGCCGTCGCGAGGGCGGTCGGAAAGTCCGCGAGCAGCTCCTCGCGCCGGTCCGTCTGCGCGCGCGCGCGCAGGGCGGTCAGGGCGGCCGTGGTCGCCTCGTCGAAATAGCCCTGCGGCATCGACGGATAGGTCTCCCGCTCCCTCGTGAGGAAGCGCTTGATGTCCCGGCGATATTCGAGCATCAGCGTGTGGGCTTCGTATTCCGGATGGCCCTGGAAGAAGACGAACAGGCTCTTGCCCTCTTTCACGAAGGCGTCCGCGCCCGCGGCGTCCGAGCGCGTGAGCACGCCATAGCCGCACGCCCTCAGCGCGTCCTCCGGGATGTCGTTCCAGCGGGAATGCGGCATCCGGAGGCGGGCCGGCGCGCCGGCCGTCAGGTGGTGATCGTCGATGCGCATGCACTCGAAGACGCCGAAGCGCTTGTCGTCGAGCGGACGCCGGTCGATGCCGTCCAGGTGCAGCAGCGCCGCATGCGTGGCCAGGCAGGACCAGACCGTCGAGTGCGTGTTGTCCTCGGCCCACTCCAGGAGGCGGATCAGGCTGTCCCAGTACGGCTCGTCCCGGAGGTTCGGTGAGCGGGGCTCCGTCCCGGTCACGATGAGGCCCTCGAGGTGGCTGTCCCACAGATCGTCGAGCCGGGAATAGAAGCGGCTCACGTAGTCCCGGCCCCACTCCGTTCGCGGGACGTCCGGGAGCGCGTAGGGCTTGAGCCGCACCACGATGCCGTCAGCCGCCGCCGCACCGAGCAGGGCGACGAACTGGCGTTCCGTCGCCTGGAGGGCAGGGTCGGGCATGTTGTTGATGAGGCCGATGGTGATGCAGTTCGGGTCCGATTCATGGAACTCGACCGGTGCGTTCTCGGACAGGCCGTCCGCTCCCGCGAACACGCCCGGCCTCGAGGCTCGATCCAAACAGATAGGCATCAACGTTCCTCCCCGGGGTCAGCCACGGTTAATCGGCCGCCAGCATTCCGTGGTCGGATCCCGTCGCGTCGAGGGCCTGATCGAGGTCGCCGATGATGTCGTCGACGTGTTCGATGCCGACGCTGAGGCGGATCATCTCGGGTCTCACCCCGGCCTTCCGTTGCTCCTCCAGCGACATCTGTCGATGGGTGGTCGAGGCCGGGTGGCAGGCCAGGGACTTGGCGTCGCCCATGTTGACGAGCCGCTTGACGAGCCCCAGCGCGTCGTAGAACTTCTTGCCGGCCTCGAACCCTCCCTTGATCCCGAAGGTCATGAGCGAGCAGGCGCGGCCGCCGAGGTAGCGTTGGGCGAGCGCGTGGTAGGGACTCTCCGGGAAGCCCGCGTAGTTGACCCAGTGGACCCGGCGATCGCGGTGCAGGAATTCGGCGACGCGCCGGGCATTTTCCACGTGGCGCTCGACCCGCAGGGCCACCGTCTCGATGCCCTGCAACAATAGGAATGCGCTCAGGGGCGCCAGCACGGCGCCGGTCGTCCGCTGATAGACGCTGCGGCAGCGCGCGATGTACGCGGCCGCCCCGAAATGGTCGACGTAGACCAGGCCGTGATAGGAGCTGTCCGGCTGGTTGAACATCGGGAACCGGCGCGCGTGGTCCCGCCAGGGGAAGCGCCCGCTGTCGACGACGATGCCGCCGAGGGTGGTGCCGTGACCGCCCATGAACTTCGTCAGCGAGTGCACCACGACGTCGGCGCCATAGTCGATCGGCTTCAACAAGATCGGCGTGGCGACCGTGTTGTCGACGATCAGCGGCACGCCGTGTCGGTGGGCCACGCGAGCGAGCGCCTCGAGGTCGCAGATGTTGCCCGCCGGATTCCCGACGCTCTCGCAGAAGACCGCGCGCGTGTCGTCGTCGATCAGGGCCTCGATGGCGGCGGGCTGATCGGACTCCGCGAAGCGGACCGTGATGCCCTGGCTGGGCAGCAGGTGAGCGAACAGCGTGTAGGTGGTGCCGTACAGCTGCGGGACGGAGACGATGTTGGTCCCGAGCCCGGTGACGTTGAGCACGGCGTAGTTGAGCGCCGCCTGCCCGCTGCTCACGCACAGCGCGTCCACGCCGCCTTCCAGAGCGGCCACGCGCCGCTCCAGCACCGCCGTGGTCGGATTGCTGATCCGGCTGTAGCGAAAGCCGTCGACCTCGAGATTGAACAGGGCGGCTCCATGATCGGCGCTGTCGAATGCATAGGCGACGGTCTGATAGATCGGGACGGCCACGGCCTTCGTCGTCGGATCGACTTCGTATCCGCTGTGGATGGCGATCGTCTCGCTTCTCATGTGTCCCACCTTCCGTGGAGGACGATGCCGGTCACAGACGGATCTGGCCGGCCTGGATGCGTTCGTAGAGCGCCGCGTCCAGCCGGACGAATGCGCGGCGGTCCGGGTCATTGAAATAGATGACGTCGGCACTGGCGGCAGGGTCGTAGCCCTGGCGCACGAAATCGCGCTTCGTGTGCTTGAAGGTGGCGGTCACGTCGAGCTCGCTGCAGAGGCGCAGGAACACCGGATGGGCATACCCGGGCAAGCGGTCGACCAGGTGGGCGCGGAACGCCGCGAGATCCAGCCCGGCGTCGGTGACGAGCGCGGCCATGCCGGCCCGGCCGTCGGTGCCGGGAATGGCCACGCCATAGACGTTGGCCTCCTTGACGGCGGCAAACGCGCAGACCGCCTCCGCGACCTGCGAGGTCGCGACGTTCTCGCCCTTCCAGCGGAAGGTGTCGCCGATACGATCGACGAAATAGAAGTAGCCGTCGGTGTCCCGTCGCATGAGGTCACCGGTGCGGAACCACGCGTCGCCCGCCTCGAAGACGCCGCGCACGATCCTGCGCTCGGAGTCTTGCTCGCTCGTGTACCCCTCGAATCGCTGGCCGGCGTTCGACGGGGTCTCGAGCACCTTGCCGATCGCCTCGCCGACTTCGTTGGGCGCGCAGGGAACGCAGAAGCCTGCCTCGTTGCGGACCGGCTCGTCCCTGGCGACGTCGAACCGCACCAGGGCGGCGGGGAATCGATGCGCGAGGAACGCGGGGATGCGGCCGATGGCCCCGGGCCTGCCCTCGACGTTGAACATCGACACGTTGCCCTCGGTCGAGGCGTAGAACTCCAGGATCCGAGGAATGCGGAACCGGGTCTTGAAGTCGTTCCAGACGTCGGGCCGCAGCCCGTTGCCGCAGGCCAGCCTGATCCCGTGCTCCGTCTCGTGGGGCGCGTGCTCGGTGTGCACGAGATACCGGCAGAGCTCGCCGATGTACTGGAACAGCGTGCAGTCCCAGCGGCTCACGTCGTGCCAGAACTGACGGGCGGAGAACTTGTCCCGGATCACCACCGAGCCGCCGCCGACCAGCACCGCGCCCGTCGCCAGCACGCCGCCGACGCTGTGGTACATCGGCAGGCAGTTGTACATCCGGTCGCTCGGACGGGTGTCCATCATGCCGGCGAACCAGTGGCTCCACTGCATCAGCCGAGCGTGGCTGACCCGGGCGGCCTTGGGCAGGCCGGTGGTGCCCGACGTATAGATGTAGAGCGCGCCATCCTCGATGGTCGCCGGCCGCTCCTCGGCCGCGCCCAGCGCGTCGCCCGCGTGCCGGTCGATGTCGCGGTCGATCCGCGCGAAGTTGCCGGGGACGTCGCCGTGCACCCAGATCTTCGGCGCCCCGGCGAGGTCCGGCAGCGCGCGGGTGAACGGCTCGAAGAGCTCCGCGGCCACGATGACGTGCCGGGGCGCGACGAGAGCGACGGCGTGCGCGAGGGCGGCCCCCATCAGATTGGTATTGAGCAGCGAAACGACGACGCCGACGCGGGTGATGCCGAGCCAGATCGCCATGTACTCGGGCCGGTTCGGCATGAACAGGCCGACGGCGTCCCCCGTGCCGAGCCCCTGGTCGAGGGCCCAGCGGGCGTACTGGTTGGAGCGCGCCGCGAGGCCGCGATAGGTCAGGGACTCGCCCTCGGAGAGCAAGGCCGGCGCGTCGGCGAATCGCTCGGCGAGCTCCTCGATCACCGTCGGCAGGATGCGACGAGGCGTCCGGGGGATCGGCGCCGTCAGCTCGAGGGCGCGCAGCCATGCCCTGCTGTGGCCGGCCGGTCGCGCCGCCGGCGCGCCGTCGCGTACCGTCGCCGTCCCGGGCGCGTGTTCGCGGACCGTCGTCATGCCGTGTTGCCCGCGTCGACCGTGAGCACGGTGCCCGTGATGCTCTTCGCCGTGTCCCCGAGCAGGAACTCGACGGCGCTCGCCACGTCGTCGACCTCCGGGAGGCGGCGCAGCGCGCTGCGCCGCGCGATCTGCTGGCGGTGCTCAGCGTCGAGCCCCTGCGTCATCTCGGTGTCCAGGAAGCCGGGTGCGATCGAGTTCACGGTCACGCCCATGCGCCCGACCTCGCGCGCCAGCGATCGCGTGAAGCCGAGCATCGACGCCTTGGTCGCGCCGTACACGGAGAGACCGCTGTATCCGGTGAAGCCGACGATGGAGGCGACGTTGACGATCCGCCCGCCTCCGTCGGCCATCATGGCGCGCACCACGTATTTCGTGAGGACGATGGGCGACAGCGTGTTCAGCCGCACGAGCTGCTCGATCTGCGCGTTGGGCATGAGGGCGAGCACGCCATCGAACCCGACGGCGGCGTTGTTGACCAGCCCGTAGATCGGCCCGTGGTCGTGCCGCAGCGTCTTGACGAGCGCGGCAATCGCCGCGGTCTCGCTCAGATCGAACGGCACGAAGTGGAACGATCCGGGGTGGGCGCGCTCCGCTTCCTCCATCGCCAGCGTCAGCTGGTTGGTCTCCTTCCGGGCGATCGTGATGACACGGTAGCCCGCTCTGGTGAGCCGGCGAGCGAGGCCGAGGCCCAGTCCGCGACTACCGCCCGTCACGATCACGTTACGCATCGTGACGCACCAGTTTGCCGCTGGGAGTCACGGCCAGGGCAGACACGAAGCGAATCGCCGCCGGAACCTTGTGCCGCGACAGGGTCTCGCGACAGCGCTGCATGATCTCGTGCTCGAGCTCCGCCACCCGTCCATTCGCGGCCTCGAGCTCCTCGGTCAGCACGACGTCGGCGACCACGAGCGCGCCCGTGATGGGGTTCTTTCGGGTCCGCACGAGCGACATCCTCACGTGAGGATGACCGTTGATGACGGCCTCGACTTCCTCCGGGTGAACCTTCGAGCCCCCGACGTTGATGATCCCGCCCCGTCGACCGACGAAGTGATAGCGGTCGGCGCGCCGCTCGACCATGTCGCCCGTGTCGACGAAACCGTCGCGGTCGACGAGCGGCCCGTCCTCGTCGCCCAGGTAGCGGGTCGCCGTGCGCGCGGAGCGGATCCGGAGTGAGCCGTCCTCGACCTTCATCTCCACGTCGGCGTTCTGCTGCCCGATCAGGCCGGCCGGGAAGCCCGCGAAACCGTCGCCGACGTCGAACGCCACGCCCGCCTCCGTCGACGCGAAGGCATGGGCGACGCCGGCCTTCGGGAAGAAGGCCCGGAGATGATCGAGGATGGCCTGGTCCGCGATCTCACCCGACAAGCGGACGTATCGCGGCGCGATCCGGTGCGCGAACGGGCTCATGAGCGCGCGACGCCAATGTGACGGCGTCCCGGAGATGTGGGTGACGCCACGCGCGCCGGCCCTGATCAGGAAGTCCGCGGTCGACTCCTCGGCGCTCGACAGCACCATCGAGCCTCCGCCGAGGAGCGCGCGCAGGAAGATCTGCAGGCCGCCGTACCGTCGAATGTCGTAGAAGGTGCTCCACACGGCGGCGTTGGCCGGCGTCCCCCCGCCGCTGATCGCCCCGGCCAGGCTCGACAGCGTGTGCACGACCATCTTCGGCTGGCCGGTCGTCCCGGATGTCAGGAGGATCCATTCCGTCGGGCGCTCTCCGTTCCGCTCCGGGCCGACGGGCGCGATCCTCGGGGTGCACGTGACGAAGGTCCGAACGCCCGGCGTCCCGGGGCCCGGCGCCGCTCGATCGGACACCAGCGCGTCGACCCCGGCCGTCGCCATGACCCACGGCAGGTGCGTGACCGGCAGATCGGGGGGGCAGAGCACGAGCCGGCTCGCCACGGCGTCGAGCTCGATGAGCGCCAGCGCGGCCGTGAGCTGATCGCGGGTCGCGACGAGGACCGAGCGCCCGCGGAGCTCCTCGAGCCGGCCGCCGAGGCTCGAGCCCCGCACCAGCTCGTTCAGCGTGACACTCGCCTCCGCTCCCAGGAGGGCGCGCTCGGAGAGGCGCCCGGCGGCGCCCGCCGCGCTCCAGAGCGAGGCCCGATCAGTGTGCGGCATCTTCATAGAGCTTGATGAAGTCGCCCAGGGTCACCGGGAAGGCGACGTCGCTGCCGGCGCTGAACGGATCGACGCCCAGCGAATCCTCGAGACGCGCGACGATGATGGCCAGGCAGAGCGAGTCGAGGCCCGAATCCAGGAGCACGAGGCCATCGGACAGCGGCGCCAGCGTCTTCTTTTGCTCTCGGGCGACCTGCTCGAACCCGGAGGTGACTGCGGACCGCACCGACGTCGTGGTCGCCATCATGACCCTCCGACGCCCGTGGTGATGACGCGCTGGATCAGCACTCGAAGGAGCTCGACGCCCTTGAGCAGCGTCGCCGGCGGCTCGAGGGGATCGGGCACGAGCGCCATCTCTGCCTCGAGCGCGCGGAAGAGCTCTTGCGTGTGGACGACGTCGCAGACGCCGTGCACGTCGGTGTATTCGTACTCCGACGAGCCCTGGCGCTTGGCGAGGTCCGCCAGATAGGGCATGAACCGTGTGATGAAGCCCTCGAAGAAGGCCATCATGAGCACGATCTTGACGGCCGACAGCTGCCCCACGAAGCGGCGGACGGTTTCTAGCTGCCGATAGACGGCGAACGAATCCGTGTCCGTGGGAACGGCCCGGGCGGCGATGGCGAACCTTCGCAGCATTCCCGGATGGTTGTCCCGGACTTCTTCCCGAAGGTTGTCCTGGATGATCGCGTGGGCTTCCTCCGACGCGACCGCGAGATAGGCGGCGGTCATCCAGTAGATGAAGTTCCCTTCGAGCACGGCGCTGTAGCGAGCGATGATCCCGCGCCGTTCGTCGGCCGAGAGCCGCTCCGGGTCCGGACACGACGCGAGGAGATCGTGAACCGCGCCGTCGATGTGTTCCTGCATCGGTGCTGTGCGAGTCAGCGGTTTTGCCTCCATTACGAACTCCTCTTCCGTCGCCGTGGATCGGCGAGCACATGGGACTTGCGTCGAAGGATGGGATGACTCATCAGCGCACCGCGGCCTGTCGGCCGACGCGCCGTCGAAGCCGTGCGGGCCATCGGGCCGTCGCCCGGTCGCGCTCCAGCAGGCTGGCGTAGAGCGTTTCCGTCTGCCGCACCACGCTGTCGAGATCGAAGTGCCGGACGACGCGCTCGTGGCCGGCTTGGCCGAGACGCCGGGCGAGGTCACGGTCTTCGAGCACCAGGCCGATGGCGTGCGCCAGCGCTGCCGGATCGCGCGGGGGAACGAGCAGGCCGCTCGTCCCGTCCTCGACCGCCTCGGGAATCCCACCCACCCGCGTCGCGACGACGGGGACGCCGGCGGCCATGGACTCGAGCACGGTGTTCGACACGCCCTCGCTGAGGGATGGCAGCACCGAGACGGCGACTTGAGACAGGACGTCGGCCACGTCGCTCCGCGCTCCGGTAAAGACGACGCGGCCGTCGAGGCCCAGCCGCTGCGCCATCACCTCCAGCTCGCGCCGGTAATCCCGCAGCCCACTGCGCCCGTCTTTCACGAACGTCCCGCCCCCCACGATCACGAAGCGCGCGTGGGCGAATCGCCGGGCGACCATGACGGCGGCTTGGAGGAAGTACTCGATGCCCTTGATGGCGCCGAGCCGCGCCAGCACCGCGACGATCGGAGCGTCCGCCGGCAGCGCGAACGCCGCCCGGAATCGCGGCCCGCCGTCCGCGGTGGGCCGGAGGCTTCGGACGTCGATGCCGTTGCGGATCACCTTGATCTTCGCGGCGTCGTACCCCTCGGCGATGAGCGACTGTCGGATCGCATCGGCGTTCGTCAGTACGCAGTCGGCCAGACGGCAGACGTGTCGGTGCACGCGCCGCTGAAGCGGCGTGTACATCTCGCCCATGCTGCGGATGGAGGCCATCACCACGGGCGTCCGGGCGAGCCGCGCGGCCGGGACGGCGAAGACGTTGCCGTAGAAGTTGTAGCTGTGGACGATGTCGACGCGGTGACGGCGTATGTCGTTCGCCAGCCGCGCCTGTTGCCGCAGCGCTCTCAGATCGTAGAAGCGCTTGATCGTGTACGGCGTCACCGGGATGGCGCGCGCCTCGAGGAATGGCAGGAACCGCCCCGTGCGATTGAAGCAGGCGAAGCGGACGTCGAATTTCGAGAGATCGAGCCGATCGACCAAGTTCATCACCTGGCCTTCGGTCCCTCCCTCGGCGAAGACGGTCAAAAACTTCAGGAGGTTGATACGTGTCATGGTCTACCTCGTACCGCCGCGCTCCGGCGCGCGCGCAGCCGTCTCCTCGACGGCCCGGGCGGCGACCGCGAGCCCGGCGATGTAATAAAACTGGAACTGGTAGGCCACCGGCGAGAAGAACGCGGAGATGGCGAAGGACAGCAGACTCGTCTTGATTCCGGTCGCGAGGTAGAACAGGTCGCGCGAATGCGGGCTGGCGGCGGTGCGACGCTGGACGCGGTTCGCGCTCTTGATGCTCTCGAAAAAGATCAGGAGGAAGAGGATCAAGCCGGGCAGGCCGAGGTCGGTCGCGTACTGCAGATAGACGTTGTGGATGTTCATCCAGGCGGGCGACAGGCCGGTCTCATTGATCGCGAGGATGTTCATGCCCAACCCGGCGCCGACGATCGGGTGCGCCAGCACGTAGTGCACCGCGGCCACCTGTTGCGCGTACCGTTCCTGGGCCGACCCGGTCGCGTCAGCCTCGATGTTGGTGATGGTCGACAAACGCGTGAGGTAGTTCCCCGGCAGGAGCGGCAGGGCGGCGACCCCGAGGGTCAGCGCCGCATACGCCCACCCGCGCTCCGGGCGCCGCGACATCGTCCAGCCGAAGACCCCCAGGATGGTGGCGAGGCTGAGGAACCCCGCCCGCGAAAAGGTGACGATGACCGCGACGGCCTGCAGACCGATGCTGGCGAGCAGCACGGCGCGCAGCATTGGCCGTCGCGTGATGAGGACGAGGCCAAGGGCGAGGGGGATGATGATGTTGAGGATCAGCGCCAGGTCGTTGGGATTCGACGTCATCATCGACTCGTAGCCGATGATCCGGGCCGGCGAAACGTTGTCCCCGCCGACGATGTACGCTCCCGAGAGAAAGTTCTTCACGCCGATGAGGGCGATCGGCACCGCCATCAGCGTCAGGCCTCCGACGATCAGCCGGAGCCGGGCGACGGTGTTCACGGTGTTGGCGATCAGCAGGAAAATCACCAGGGTCTTCGAGTACGTGTCGGCGAGCACGCCGACGCTGCCGCCGGGCCAGGAGCCCAGGGGCAGGGTCACGAGCGCCCAGCCGAGCAGATAGCCGAGGAGGCGGATCTCGGGGGACAGAATCGTGAGCGGCTGCCCGCGCCGGAGCCGGTCATAGACGTAGCTTCCGATCGCCACTCCGGCCGCGAGGAATGCGAGTCGGAGCGGGCCGAGGACCGGGAAATAGTTGTGGGGCGCCAGCAGCATCATGAAGGTGAAGGCCATCAGGGCCCAGAAGGGGATCGGACTGTCCGGGGCCACGGCGTCCGCGTGCGCCGGCGTCGTGGCCGGGATGGCGGCCGCGAGCGTGGCCTGCGGGCGCCACCATTCGCGCCGCGGCAGCGTGGTCACGCGCCGCTTGCCGAGAGCGCCGGGGCCGGCGCCATCGACTCCCGCAACCGGGCGCGACGATCCAGACGTTCCGTCAAGAGGATTTCCACGATCCGACGGGCGGCGCCTCCGTCCCACAGCGGCGGGGGCGCGACCGGGCGCGGCGGCTCGTCGAGAGTGCGGAGGGCCTCGCTCACGATCGTCTTCGCGCAGGTCCCGATCACACGATTCGTGCCGTGGGTCACTGTGACGGGCCGCTCCGTCGTGTCGCGCAGAGTCAGGCAGGGCACGCCGAGCATCGTCGTTTCTTCCTGGATGCCGCCCGAATCGGTCAGCACGAGGCGCGCCCGGCTCATCAACGCCATGAAGTCGAGGTAGCCGAGCGGTGGCTGGAAGATGAGCCCGCGGCCGGAGCCCGGCGCCGCCGCGTCGGCCGCGAGCCGTGACGTGACCCGCGGGTGCACGGGAAAGACGATCGGAATGTGACGGCCGATCTCGCGCAGGGCGCCGAGCAGATCGCCGAAGACCCGCGGATCGTCGACGTTGGCCGGTCGATGCAGTGTCAGCACGGCGAACGCCGTCCCCGCGAGGCCGAGCTGGTCGACGATGGACGAGGTCCGCCAGCGCGTCCTGGACGCGAGCAACGCATCGGCCATGACGTTGCCGACGAAGTGGATCTTCCGCGGCGCGATCCCTTCACGCACCAGGTTCCTTCGGGCCCCTTCCTCGGTGGTGAAGAGCAAGTCCGAGATGGCGTCGGTCAGCACGCGGTTGATCTCTTCCGGCATCGCCCGGTCGAAGCTGCGCAGGCCGGCCTCGACATGGACGACGGGAATGCCGAGTTTCACGGCGGTGAGGGCGGCGCCGAGGGTCGAGTTGACGTCACCGACGACGAGCACGACATCGGGGCGCGCCGAGATCAGCAGCGGCTCGAGGCGGCGCATGACCTCGGCGGTCTGGATCGCGTGCGAGCCCGACCGGACCTCCAGGTTGTGGTCGGCCGCCGGGATGTCGAGCTCCGCGAAGAACTGCTGCGACATGGCCTCGTCGTAGTGCTGACCGGTGTGCACCAGCACGGACGTGATGACAGGATGCCGCCGCATCTCCCTGATGAGGGGGCTGATCTTCACGAAATTGGGACGCGCCCCCACGACGTTGACGATCCTCACGAACAGAGCCTCCTACAGCGTCATGCGACGCTGGTCTTTGAGATCCGCGATGGTGATAGCGGGACCGGACCGGGCGAGGAGAACGTCTAGCGCTTCAACACCCAGTTGATGGCCTTGGCATACGCGTCACCGCCAATGACCTTGGCCACCTTCTTGGAATTCCAGAACAGGAACTGTTCATAGCGAGGGAAGCCCCCGGACGTGAACGCGGCGCTCATCGCAGGGCGCATCCCCCGCCAGATCGTGTACCGGCCGAACACGAGGCAGCCGTCGACGCGATGCGACGTGGTCACCGGTTCCGACGTGAACAATGCCTTGATCCCGCTCGCGGCGGCCGCCGCGGCCACGCGTCGCGAATAGCATCCGCCGGGGACGGACGCCACCGTCACCGGCTCCCCCAACACGTCGGAGAGCGTTTTGGTGCTCCGGCTCCATTCCTCCACCAGCTCATCCCACCCGAGGGACGACATTCGCCGCGGATGAGAGCCCGAATGCGTGCCGATCACATGGCCGTTCTCTCTCAACGCCAGGATCTGGTCCTCGGTGAGGAAGCCGGGCTGGCCGATATAATCCGTCGTGACCAGGAAGTGGCCGCGCCATCCGTACCGGGCCAGGATCTCCGCGATCACGGTGTGGGCACTGACGCCTCCATCATCGAACGTCAGCATCAGTGGGTTCACGCCGTTCGACGCAGCCATCGCGTCGAAGACGGTCACAGGGTTTGCCGTGGTGACGCTCCGGAGCGCGGCGACATGCTGGCAGAAGTCGTCGTACTCCAGCTTGTATCGTGCCGCCTGGAGGCCAGGGAATCCGCTCGTGTCGGCCTCTCCTCGCGCCACGACGTCGTGGTAGAGAAGCGACACCGCTCGCACCGGCTTCGCCTTGCGTTGTCTGGGCCGGGCCCGGTATTTCCAGCGGAGGTATCGCGTGAGCCATGGCTGGCCCCACGACGCCGAGGCGCGTCCGGTCACGTCGAGCGGAACCGCGGTCCCTGCCTCGATCTCGAGCAGCTTCTGTTGGATCCCCTCCAGATTGTCGAGAAGGGCGCGGTCCTGGATCCTGATGTGCGACTCCGTCCGCTCGTCATAGCGATAGCCGTAATATCCGTAGACCGGCCCCGTATCGACACCCTTGTCGATCTGCAGCAAGGTCACGCCGACTCGCTCCGGATCGTCGTTCGCCAATGCCCAGAAGCATCCGTGGGAGTTTCGATACTCGGGGCAGATTCCCGGATGCATCACGAACGTGCCCTTGGCGGGAATCGTGAATATCCGTTCGTGGAGCAAGGTCTTGCAGCGCGCGATCATCATGTCGGGAGCGACATCTCTGATGAACGCTTCCGCCTCCGGCGTATTGGGGCTGGTGGTGTAGAGAATGGGGACCTCGACGCCGGGATACCGTCGCGCGAGCTCTCGAAGTTGCTGCGCTCGCCAACGGCGATCCCGCCGAGCGAGCAAGAGCGTGTAGTAGACCCGACACGCCAGCACGTCCAGGAACCGAATCTTGCCGACGCGCCGCAGCTCGGAGCGCACGCGCTTCCACGCCCTCTGGCGGGTTTCGCGAAGGACGATCAGACCGCCCAGAGTCGAGAACGACGCGAGCCATCGCGCCAGGCCTTCCCGGTCCAGCACAGCACCCTCGTGACAGATGAGGAGGGTTTTCACGTCCGCTCGAGGCTTTCGACGAGGGTCGACATGTACTCGACGCGTGAATGCCACGTGTCCCCGCCGATCGCTTCGATCCGGCGCCGGGCGGCCACCTCCCCGGTGTCCTGGACGGCGAGTTCCACCTGGTTGACGAACTCGTCAGCCGTTGCCCCGATCCGCACGAGGCCGTTGTAGGCTTTCACCTCGGGCAGCGGCGTCGACACCACGGGCAGGCCCGCCGCCAGGTATTCGCGCAGCTTGATCGGATTGACGCTCTCGGTCAGCCGGTTGATCTTGAACGGGAGGATGGCGGCCGAGAAACCCTTGGCATAGCCGGGCAGGGACGCGTAGGGGCGGCCGCTCAGCCAATGGACGTTTGGCAGCTTCCCCAGGTCCGCCAGATCGACGCCCACCCGACCCACGAGCACGATGGACCATTCGGGATGCCGCTTCGCCATGTAGCTCAGCAAGTCCAGATCGATCCACTCGTGCACGGAGCCCCAGAACCCCACGATCGGGCGTGGAAGGTTCATGAGCTCCGGGGCAACCTCCGTTTCCGGCCATCGCGCCCGGGCGAAATGCTCGCTGTCCACTCCGTGCGGCACGAGGTACGTCCGAGGATTGAGCCGCCGCTTGGCCTTGTAGAGCGCCTCCGCGGAGACGAAGACGATATCGCTCTGGGCAATGAGCTGCTGTTCCATATCCTGCATCGCCTCCCCGTCGAGGAAGCTGAATGCCGACCATTCGTCCACGCAGTAATAGATGACCCGTTCCGGCTTCAGTTGACGAATGATCGACGCTGCCGACGGCAAAATGACCCACACCTGAAACTTCTTCATTCCGAGTCGGCGGGCCTGAGCCCGCACGTAGCGCCCGACCAGCCACGCATTGACCCGCCGCACCCAACGCAGGTGATGAAAGGGAATGACGAGCGGCGTGACCGCATGCATGTTCGAATTGATGCGCGTGGGCCCGGCGAGGTACTGCCGAATCTTCGTGATGACGCGCGAGGCGTCGGCCACGGTCGCGCCGGGACGACGAAGGCCGATCGAGTTGACCCAGAGCACGCGATTCGTGCGCGCCAGGATCTTCATGACCTGGTGCTTGCTGGTGGGATCGGCATCCCAGTCGTTGGCGAAGCAGACGATATTTTGCCCGGTGATCACGAACGGCGCCCCTCCTACAACGTCACCACGCGGTCGGCCGGGGGCTGCAGCCCCCACGTGGCGTTCCGCGTATCGACGACGAGCCGCGAGGCGTCGACGATCTGGCGATAGTCGAAATCGGCGTGGTCGGTCAGGATCACCACGCAATCGGCGGCGGCCAGCCGCTGATCGGTGACCTCCACCGATTTCAGGGCCGTGCCCTCCACCTCGAGCGACGGCACGTGGGGATCGGCGTAGGAGACGAGCGCGCCCTTCTTCTGCAGCTCGGCGATGACCTCGAGCGCGGGCGATTCGCGGATGTCGGAGACGCCGCGCTTGTAGGCCACGCCGAGGACGAAGACGCTGGCGCCGTTGACAGACCGCCGTCGTCCGTTCAGGGCCTCGGCCACCAGCTCGACGACGTAGGCCGGCATGGCGCGGTTGATCTCGTCGGCCAGATGGAGGAAGCGGAACTCGTACCCGTTCAGCCGCATCTTCCAGGCCAGGTAGAAGGGATCGATGCCGATGCAATGACCGCCGACCCCCGGGCCCGGATAGAAGGGCATGAAGCCGAACGGCTTGGTGGCCGCCGCCTCGATCACCTCGCGGATGTTGACGCCGAGGCGGCGCCCCATGAGCGAGAACTCGTTGGCGAGGGCGATGTTGACGTTGCGGAACGTGTTCTCGTAGAGCTTGGCCAGCTCTGCCACCTTGGGGCTGGACACCTCGAGGACCCGCTTGATGATCTGGCTGTAGAGCAGCGCCGCCATCTGACTGCAGGCCGCGGTGACGCCGCCCACCACCTTGGGGATCTCGGCGAGCCCGAACTTCCCGTTGGCGGGGTCGATGCGCTCCGGGGAGAACGCGAGGAAGAAGTCGATGCCGATCCGTGCGCCACGCGCCTCGAACATCGGCAGCAGCAGCTCCTCGGTGGTTCCCGGATAAGTGGTCGATTCCAGGATCACGAGCTGGCCGGGCCGGAAGTGGGCGGCCACGTTCTCGGCGGCGGCGACGACGAAGGAGATGTCGGGATCCTTGGACTTCCGCAGCGGCGTCGGGACGCAGATGATGATGACGTCGCTGGGCTCGAGGACCGACGCGTCGGAGGTGGCCTCGTAACGGCCGGCCTCGATCACCGTTTTCAGGAGCTCGCTGTCGACGTCCGGCGTGTACGACTGGCCGGCGTTGAGCGCGGTGACGCGATCGAGGTCGGTATCCAGGCCCGTGGTGGAGAAGCCGGCGCGGGCGAACTCCACCGCGAGCGGAAGGCCGACGTAGCCCTGCCCGATCACGGTGACACGGGCAGAACCGTTTCGAATGCGATCAGCCAGACGTGACTCACTCATCGTTCACCTCGGTGGCCAGCTCCAGGACGGCCCGGGCCAGCTTTCGTGAATCGTGGCGGATTTTCGGGCCGTCCCCCAGGACGTCCCGCTCTATCGGTCGGCAGCCCAGCGCATGGAGCGTTTCGACGTCCACGCGGATCGGCTGAGCACCTTCGGCCGCGTAGCGAGCGAGCGAATCGCGCGGAATGGGAGCCGTGTTCAGCAACACATCGTGGATGGGGACCTCCGGCGCGTGGCGCCGGATCGCCGTGAGGCAGTCGACGGCGCCATAGCCGTCGGTTTCCCCGGGCTCGGACATCAGATTCATGACGAGGACGACCCGGGCCCGCGAGCGCGCCAGCGTCTGCGCGAGCTCGCGCACGAGAAGCACGGGGATCAGGCTCGTGTAGAGGCTGCCCGGCCCGATCGCGACCAGGTCGGCGGCCTCGAGGGCGCGCACGGCCTCCGGCGCGGCCTGCGCCGCCTCGGGTCGCAGACGAACCTGTCGAATCGGCCGGCGCACCGCGGCGATACGCGATTCGCCGTCGATGCACGAGCCATCGACGAATTCCGCCGACAGGGTGACGTCCTCGATGGTCGACGGGACCACCCGGCCGCGGATCCCCAGGAGCTCTCCGGCCCGATCCACGGCACTGACGAGATCACCCTCGAGGTGCGTCAACGCCGCCAGGATCAGATTGCCCAGGCTATGTCCGGCGATCTCGTTGTCACCGCCGAAGCGGAAGTCGAAGAGGGAGGCCAGCGCACGGTCCGTGCCCGCGAGCGCGAGGAGCGAGTTGCGGATGTCGCCCGGAGCCGAGCCCCGATACGCGCGGCGCAAGCGCCCCGAGCTGCCGCCGTCGTCGGCGGTCGTGACGATCGCGGTGATCCGGTCCCGATCGGCGGCCGGTCGCCAGGGCGATGCGTGTGGAAACACGACGTCCTTCAGTCCCCTCAGCAGGAGCGGGACGCCGGTCCCGCCGCCCAGGGCGACGACCTTGAGCGCCGACGGAACCGTCGCCGGCTCCCGTCGCCCCGGGTACAGGACGGTGGCGTGAGAGCCGTCGCCGACCACGCTCATCCGCGGATCACGCGCGTGGCGGGGCCGCACGTGGCGAAGGATGGTGTCAGCCCCGCGACGACAGACGACGTCGCCGCGCTCGCTCCAGGGGTCCGTGCCTGCTCGAGCCACACTCCGAAGAGCAGAAGCGCCCAGAGGTTGCGGCTGTAGTCGGCGCGCCCGGCCATGTGCTCCACCACCAGCCGCGACGTCGTCTCGGGCCGGAAGAACCCGTCGCGCCGCACGCGGGCAGGGGACAGGTATTCGTCGACGAGCGGCCGGAGCTGGTGCTTGAGCCAGGCCGACATCGGGACGTTGAACCCGCCCTTGCGCTTGCGGAGGACTGCGTCGGGCAGGAGGCCACGCATCGTCCGCTTCAGCACGTGCTTCAGCTCCAGGCCGGGCATCTTGAGCGCGCCCGGAAGGCGGAACATGAACTCCACGACCCGGTGGTCGAGCAGGGGCACGCGGACCTCGAGGGAATGGGCCATGCTCATGCGGTCGACCTTCACGAGGATGTCGTCGGGCAGGTAGACCTTGGTATCGGCGTAGAGAAACCGATTGAGCGCGTCGTGGTGAGAGACCTCGTCGTAGTGGCGGCGGTACACCGGGAAGGCGTCGAGCCGGCCGTCGAGGCGGGCGAGGACGTCGTCGCACAGGACGTCCCGCTTCAGGCCCTCGTCGAAGAAGGCCTTCCACGCGTAGTGTCGGCGGCCCGCCTCCAGCAGAGCGTCGGCGACGAAGCGTTTCGCCTTGAAGTCGAAGCTGACCTTGCCCCCGGAGACCGGCAGCCGTCGCACCAGCGCGGGCACGAGTCCGCGGGTGAGCATCCCCGGCAGCCGCTCGTACAGCCGCGCGAGCTTGTCGGCCTGGTAGGTGACGTACCCGGCGAAGAGCTCGTCGCCCCCGTCGCCACCGAGGGCGACCGTCACGTGGCGTCGGGTGAGCTGGGAGAGATAGTAGGTCGGGATCGCGGAGGCGTCGGCGAACGGCTCGTCGAAGTGGCGCACGAGCTTCGGGACGAGGTCGGCGGCGTCGGGAGTGACGGTCAGCTCGGTGTGGTCGGTTTCGAATCGCTGGGCAACCAGTCGGGCGGCCGCGCGCTCGTCGTACGACGGATCGTCGAAGCCGATCGAGAACGTCTTGACCGCGCCGGAGTGGACCCGCCGGGTCAGCGCCACGACCGTGCTCGAGTCGAGCCCTCCGCTCAGGAAGGCGCCGAGCGGGACGTCCGAGACCAGTTGCCGTCGCACGGCGTCCGTGAGGAGGTCCAGGAGCTCCGCCGACACCGCAGCCGGATGGAGGTCGCGGCCGGCCGGTCGAGTCTCCGCGAGGTCCCAGTACCGGCGATCGGTGAGCCGCCCACCCTGCCAGACCAGAAGATGGCCGGGTTCGAGCTTGCGGATCTCCCGGTAGATCGTGTGAGGAGCCGGGATGTAGAGCAGCGACAGGTAGAGACTGAGCGCCTCGACGTCCACCGTCGGACGGAGGCCATCGGCGAGGAGCGCCTTGATCTCCGAGCCGAAGAGGAAGCGGTCCGGAAGCGGCGCGACGTAGAGCGGCTTGATCCCCAGCCGATCGCGGGCCAGGACGAGCCGGCGCCGGCCGGCATCCCACAGCGCGATGGTGAACATGCCGTTGAGCGAGCGTACGAAGTCGAGGCCCTGCTCCTCGTAGAGATGAACGATGACTTCCGTATCGCTGCGCGTGTAGAAGCGATGACCCCGGGCTTCGAGGTCGCGCTGCAGCTCCGCGAAGTTGTAGATCTCGCCGTTGTAGACCGTCCAGACGGAGCGGTCCTCGTTGTGAATCGGCTGCCGTCCGGTGTCGACGTCGATCACGGCCAGACGCCGCATGGCCAGGCCGACGTTGCCGTCGAGGTGGACCCCGTAGTCGTCGGGACCCCGATGGACGAGCGCCTGGCACATCGCGGCGAGGGCGTCGGGCTCGACGCGGCGATCCGGATCCAGGTAGACCTTACCGGCGATCCCGCACATGGCTCAGGCCGCCGTCACCGTCGTGCAGTCGACCTCCACCGCCACGCTCCGATGGAGCAACGCGACGGAGAGGACCAGCAGGCCCTTCCTGGCATTGCTGCGCACCAGGATTCCTTCGACGTCGGCCATCGGCCCGCGCGTGATCCGCACGCGCTGGCCTTCCCGGAGATACGGGTGCGGCACGGCGGCGAGTCCGCTGTGAACCAGCCTCTGGAGCGCCTCGATGTTCTCGTCCGGCACCGCCTCCCGGCACGTCCACGATTCACCGAGGATGGTCACCAGGCCGCGCGCCTTCCGGACTTCGGTGTCGCTTTCCTTGTCGAGGGCGTGGTGCAGGAAGAGGTAGCCCGGGAACATCGGGCTCTGGATCAGCTGTCGCTGTCCGCCGCGCCGCGACCACAGGTCGATCTTGGGGATGAAGAGACGGAATCCGCGGGCGGCCAACTGGTCGTGCACGAGCTGCTCGCAGTGGCTCCGCGTCCACAGCGCGTACCACAGGGCGCCCGTGACCGGCAGGCCGACGTGGTCGGCCGCCGCACATCGAGGCTCTTCGAGCGTGCTTCCGGCACTTGACAAGGCTTCGCCCCCTTCGGTTCGTGCCCCTCTGTCGGGGCTCGACCGACGACTCTGCTGCTCGAATGCTCCCGGCCGTCAGGATCCGGCCGGAGAGGCGGTGATCACCTCGCGACGGAACTCACGCGAGGCGCAACACGCCTCACACCTTCCACGAACACCTCTTCGTCGCGGCGGGGGCGCGTCCGCGATCCGCGGCCGAAGAGGACGATCTTCACGGTGGCGAACAGAATGCGAAGGTCCAGGGCCAGCGAGAGATGCTTGACGTAATAGAGGTCGTACCGGATCTTCTCCGTCTCCTCGTCGAGCCGGCTCGCGTAGCCGTACCGCACCTGCGCCCACCCGGTGAGACCCGGGCGGACCACGGAGCGGAGCGAAAAATAGGGGATGCTCTCCAGAAAGGCTTCGTACTTCGTCACCCGATGTGGCCTCGGCCCCACCAGGTTCATGTCACCGCGCAGGATGTTGACGAACTGGGGGAGCTCGTCGAGCCGGAACCGCCGGAGCCACTTTCCCAGACGCGTCACCCGGTGGGTCTGGTCGCGGGTCCAGTCCGACACGTCCGCTCCAGCGCGATGCATCGTCCGGAACTTGAGCAGCTTGAACCGGCGGCCACGCAGGCCCACCCGATCGTGGACGAACAGCACCGGACGGCCGGAATCGAGCCTGATGGCGAGGGCGATGAGGCCCAAGAGCGGAGCCACCAGAATCAGCCCCGCCAGCGCGACGAGCAGGCTCAGAGCGCGACCCGCGGCCGTCTCCAGTCGCGACTTGCGGAACTCGCGTGAAAAAATGATGCTGCTCGGCGTCAGCGACTCGATCGCGAGCGTTCCCGTCAGCCGCTCGTAGACCTCCACGCCGTGTTCGACGACGACGCCGTCGAGCCGCGCGTCGAACAGCGGGCCCAGCGGCAACCGCCCGCGGCGCTCGGACAGCGCGACGATCACGCGGTCGGGCTCGAGGTCCTTCACGATCCGGTCGAGGTGCTCGAGCGGCCCCCGGAGGAGATGACGAAGATTGCTGGCGGCGCGGTCGTCCTCGACGACGCCCACGATGGCGTAGCGCAGATGCGGCTGGCTCTCGATCTCTCGGACGAGCCGGGCGGCGAGGGCGCCGGCGCCCAGCACCAGCACACGCTCCCGGAATGGAAGGCTCCGCATGAACGCGTAGGAGGCGGCCCGGAAGGGAAGCAGGAGACCGACGATGATGACGAAGCTGGACACGAAGGGACCGTCGGCGATCTTCACGGTGGGAAAGATCGCGTAGAATCCCGCCAGCAGCAGGAAGGCGAGACCGAACGAGGACAGGACGCGGGCCGCGTAGGGCCGGAAGCTCTTGACGACGCGCAGGTTGTAGAAGTCGTTGTAGTAGAAGGCCGTGATGCAGCAGCCGCAGATCGCCAGACTCTGCGGCAGCAGGGTCGCGACGTCGATCCAGCCCGTCAGGAGCGGCTGCGTCCAGACGACGTTCACGAACAGCACGACCGTGAACAGCAGGCCGCCCTCGAGCAACGCGAGCGTCAGCGCCACAGTGTCGGTCCCCCGATCATCGGATTTCCCCGCGGCGTCCGTGGTGCCGTCGGCGCGGGGCGTCCGAGCCGAGCACCGTGCGGATCCGCGCGAAGGGTCGCCACCACGCCTTCGACCCCACCTCGTCGGGGCTCCCGGCGTAGTAGTTCTCGTACGTGGTGCGCGCCCGGTCGTCGTTGTTGAAGACGAGGCCGATCACTTTTTGCGGATCCATCAGGTTCAGCGACTCTTCGAGCAGGCCGCGCGGCGTCTTGTTGGCGCGCACGACGAGGAGAAAGCTGTCCACCCATTTGCTGATGACCCTCGCGTCCGGGATCGGGACGAGGGGCGGCGTATCCAGCACCACGTAGTCGTAATCGCGGCGCGCCTGGTCCAGCAGGTCGCCGAGTCGCGGGGACCTCAGCAGCTCGTACGGGATGTCGGAGAAGGCGCCGGCGGTCACGATCGCGAGGTTGAGCAGCCCGCACGGTCTGGCCACGTCGGCCAGCTTGCGGTCGGGACTCAGGATCGCGTCGACGAGCCCGTCACGCTCCTGCGGTAGCGCGAGGCGCTCCGCGATCGCAGGGCGGCGGAGATCGACGTCCATCAGGAGCACCCGGGCATCGGCCGCCTGCGCAAGGGCCCCGGCGAGATTGATCGCGGTCGTGGTCTTGCCGTCCCCGACGGTGGCGCTGGAGACGGCGAGGACCGAGAGTGCGGACGTGCGATGGGCCTGCTCCACCAGGTGGCGGAGGGAACGGTACTGCTCGGCCTCGTATGAGTGCGGGGCCACGAGGCTCACGAGACGCTCGTCGAGGGCCGCCGTGCGCGCCACGGCCTCCGGGGTCTGCAGGACCTGCCGCTGGCGGTGCTCGGGGGCTCGAAGGTGTCGGCTCATCGGGTTCTCAGGAGCCGCCCGGTGAGAGCAGCGCAACGAGCGTCGCGTTTCCTCGTCCCGCCAGGTGCGATCCGCCGGCGAGGAGGATCACCGTCAGGACGGCGAGCGCTGCGGCCATCCGGAACCGCCGCCGCCGGAGAACGGTCTCGCGGTCCGTGGCGATGCCGGCGATGCCGACGAGGACCGGGATCTTCGTGAAGGTTCGGAGATCGTCGATCGAATGGAACGACGTGTCCAGCTGCTCGGCCAGCACGACCGCGGCGGCGGCCAGACCCAGCGAGAGCACCATCCCAGTCAGCAGAAAGCGGAGCCGGTTGGGAGCGGCGGGCCGGTCGGAGGCGACGGCGGGGTCCACGATCTTGAACTGCTCGCCCTTCTGACGCTGCTCCATGTCCTCGGCGAGCTGCGCTTCCTGGTGGCGCTTGAGGAGCGACTGATAGTGATCCTTGGTGGTCTGGTAGTTCCGTGACAGCTCCTGGAACTCCTGCTCGCGCAGCGGCGTGTTGTCCGCGCGCGTCTGGTATCGCGCGATCGCGGCCTGCAAGCGCTGCTCGTCCTTCTTCAGGGCCTTGACCTCGGCGTCGACCTCGGTCAGTGCCGCCTTGAGGCGACGGATCGCCGGATCCTGAGGCGTCGCGGCGGGGGCCTCGCTCGGGGCGTCGGACTTCTTCTCGATCTGCTCGCGCTCGAGGGCGGCGACCTCGGCCTTGACCCGCACGACCTCCGGGTACTTCTCCGTGTACTGGGTGCGTAGCTCCCGCAGCTCGTTGCGGAGACGGGCCAGGCGGGTCGCCGCCGTATCCGGCGCGCCCGAGGCGGTGGCCGTCGCCGGCGTCGTCTCCACGTCGGCGAGCTGACGCTCGAGCGCCTCGCGCCGGGCCAGGGCCAGCGTTTGGCGGTCGTTGTTGAGGCGAAGTTGGGTGGCGAGCTGCTCGATGGCCGCCAGGTTCGAGTTCATCTGCTGAGGCAGCTCGCCCATGTGACGGCGGTTGAACTCGCTCACGAGTCGTTCCTGAAAGTCGAGCTCCTTCGTGGTCTCCTCGAGCTGGGCCCGGAGGAAATTGGCGGTCCCGGTGGCCTGGCGCGAGCGGACCCTGAGGTTCTCGTCGATGAACAGGGTGGCGAGGGTGTTCGTGACCTCGGCGACCGTCGCCGGGTCGCTCCCGCGATAGCTGATGGTGAACGCGACCATCTTGGGGCCGCCCGGGCTCGCGGCGTCGGACTTCATCACCAGAATGATGTCGTTGCGCATCCGACCGACCAGGTTCTGCGTCGAGAGCCGCGCGCGCAGTCGGGGATAGAGGTTGAAGCGGGCGACGAGGCCTTCGAGGCTGGACCGGCTGAAGATCTCCTGCGTGATGGTCTGCAGTCGCGTTTCCACCTCGCCGGTGACCGTCGGCCGCACGAACGCCTCGGGAACCTGCTGGCGCTCCACGAGAATCGTCGCGGTCGAGCGGTAGATGTTCGGGAGCGACGTGACGAGACCGAGGACCATCGCCGCCGGGCCGGCAAACGCGAGAACGGCGATCCATTTGCGCCGCCTCCAGAGACCGATGACGCGGTCAAGCATGGGCATGCCTCACCGCCGCACGAGCCGCCGCGTCGCTCATGGCACCACGACCACGTCGCCGGGTTGGAGGTAGAGGTTGTCGCGTTCCCCCCCCGCCGAGATGACTTTGTTGTAGTTGAAGGGAATCCGCCTCATCACCTTGCCGTCCGTCCTCAAGATGACGATGCGGGTGCGGGCCGCGAACTCGTTGAGCCCGCCGGCCAGGGCGAGAACGTCGAGCACCGTCGTCCGGCTCTTGAGCTCGTACCGGGCCGGCTTGGCCACCTCGCCGATGACGGAGACCTTGAAGCTGCGGACCTCCGTGACGATGACGGACACCTCGGGGTTCGGGATGTACTCGGCCAGCTTCTTGGCGAGCATGTCGCGAAGCTCCAGGGGCGTCAGTCCGGCCGCCCTCACGTCGTGCACCAGGGGCAGCGAGACCATCCCGTCCGGCCGCACGGGCACCGTCTTGCTGATCGCGTCGTTCTTCCACACCGACACGAGGAGCGTGTCTTCCGGCCCGATCCGATACTCCTCGAGCGGGTCGGCGTTGCCGGCGCTCGGCGCCTGGGCGGCCGTGTCCGATGCCCCCACGGTCAGCAGGGCCATCAGCGCCGCACCGAGGATCTTGCCGATCATGCGGGGAATCCTCCGCCCCATTCCGCCTGACGCCGGGGCAGCGCCTCTTCTCGCAGCCCAACGCGCTTCATCTTGTAGAGCAGGCCCCGGTAGCTGATCTTCAGGGCTTTCGCGGCGCGGACCCGATTCCAGCCGGTCTGTTCCAGCACCTTGCGGATCGCGTCGCGCTCGGCGGCCATCGAAGCGCCGCGGACGATGTCCTTCAGCGACACCTCGAACACCACGGCCGTCGGGTCCGTTCGGGTGGCGCGGGCGGCGGTGGTCGGGGGCAGGTACGTGCGCGTCAGGTGCGGATCGCCCAGGACGATCATTCGCTTGATCAGGTTCTCGAGCTCGCGAACGTTGCCACGATAGCGGTGCTGAAGGAGACGGTCCATGACGGGTGTCGGGATCGAGAACCCCTCCCGGCGGTAGAGCTTGGCGTACTTCTGAACGAAGTACTGAATGAAGCCCGGGATCTCCTCGATCCGCTCGCGGAGCGGCGGCACGTTGACCCGAACGACGTTGAGGCGATAGTAGAGGTCTTCTCGGAACCGCCCCTCCAGCGCCGCTCGCTCGAGGTCCTGGTTGGTGGCCGCGATGATCCGCACGTCGACGTGCAGCGGCGACTTTCCGCCGACGCGCGAAAACACGCCGTCCTGCAGCACGTGCAGGAGCTTGGCCTGGAGCGTGGGGTGGAGGTCGCCGATCTCGTCGAGGAAGATCGTGCCGTTGTGGGCCGCCTCGAATTTCCCGATCTCGAGCTTGTGGGCGCCCGTGAACGCGCCCCGCTCGTGGCCGAACAGCTCGCTCTCGAGCAGCTCCCGCGGGACCGCCGCGCAGTTCACCTTCACGAACGCGGCGGTCCGTCGCGTCGATAACGACTGGATGGCGCGCGCCACCACTTCCTTGCCGGTGCCCGTTTCGCCCGTGATGAGCACGGTGACATCGACCGCGGCCGCCTCGTTGATGATCTGCCGGACGTCGTGCATCTTGCGGCTTCGCCACAGCTCGATCTCCTGCCACAGCGTGGACGAGGTCGGCTTGACGGACGATTCCCGCGCCGCCGGCGGCATGACGGGGACGTCGGCGATCGCCTTGTCGAGGTCCGCGTGCGCTACGGGCGCGTGGAGCACCGTGTCGAGCGCGGCCGCCTCGAACTCACCGGTGTCCTCGCTGCGAGCGGTGATGCCGATGACCGGCCCCGGCTCCCCGCGCTGGGCCTTGAGGCGCCGGATCAGATCGGCGGGATCCGCCTGATCGAGGTCGAGATCGACGACCGTGAACCGAAAGTTCCGGTGAGCCAGCGAGTCCAGCGCTTCCTCTGGAGAGGCGGCGAGGACGTAGGGGTAGCCGCGGCTAAGAAGGAAGGTCTGAAGATAGTCCTGTAGCGCCGGCGCCGCTCCCACCACGAGGACACTCTGGTCGTCCACTCGCGCGCCTCCCCCGGCCGGCTTTTTCGCGAACCGTGTTCCGGTATCGCGGACGGCGCAAGGTTCGCAATCGGCGTGCCACACCATGCCGCGGAGGAGAGGACCGTGCACATGTAGCTGACCTTTCGCGCAAAGTTTGCGCGATGGACGACTGAAATCGTGCACCGGTGAGAAGCGGTGCTGCGTACTCGGTGGGTGATTCGGGGCCCACTATGAACGTCAGCTTCAGTCTGACGGCGAGCAGGCGCTTCGATCAGCTCCGGGGAGGTGGGGTGTCAGGGCTGCCGGGGCGGCGGCTTCAGGCCACTCTCGGCGATCTTGTTCAGCAACGTCTTGTAGCTGACTTTGAGGACGCGCGCGGCCTCGGCCCGATTCCAGTTGCTCCTCTCCAGGACCTCCGCCAGGGCTTTGCGTTCGGCTTCGCGCGCACCGTTGCGGGCGACCTCCCTCAGCCCGTCCGTGGAGATCGGCGTCCGCGCCACGGGGGACGCGGGGCTGGAGCTCGAGCGATCCTGCACGCGAGAGTCGAAGACCTGGTCGGTGCTCAGGACCACCATCCGGCGGACGACGTTTTCGAGCTCCCGGACGTTGCCCGGCCAGTGATGTTCGAGCAGTCGCTGGGTCGTATCCTGGCTCAATTTCCGGTCCCGCCCGTACTGTCGGTTGAAGGTTTCTAGAAACCGGGCCGCCAGGAGGGGAATCTCCTCTTTTCGCTGGCGAAGCGGCGGGATGTGGATCTCCACGGCATTGAGACGGTAGTAGAGGTCCTCACGGAAATCCCCGCGCGCGAGCGCCAGCTCGAGGTCCCGGTTGGTCGCGGCGATCACGCGGGCATCGACCGTGACCATCGCGTGTCCACCGACCCTGGCGAACGTGAGATCCTGAAGGACGTGCAGGAGCTTGGGTTGCAGCGTCAGGGGGAGTTCGGCGATCTCGTCGAGGTAGATCGTTCCGTTGTTCGCGTACTCGAACTGACCGAATCTCCGTCGGTGGGCGCCGGTGAAGGCGCCCTTCTCGTGGCCGAACAATTCGGATTCGAGCAGCCCGTGCGGGATCGCGGCGCAGTTGACCTTGATGAACGGACCCTGACCTCGCGGCGACGCCGCGTGAATCGCCCGGGCGACGAGATCCTTGCCGACGCCGCTCTCGCCCCGGAGCAGAATGGTCGCGTCGGTATCGGCGATGCTTTCGACCGTCCTCTTGATCTCGCGCATCGCCGCACTGCCGTCGAGGCGGGGCGCAAAATCGGTGAGGTAGGGCGTCCCGAAGATCGGTTCTTTCACCGCCGCGTCGTCACCTGCATGTGCACAGGATTATCCACTGCCATCCACAACGAGATGTCCGACCTTTCCATGTCTCCCCCGGGCCTCGTTAACCGACCGAAAAATCGGGGATGAACGGGGAGTATGTCACCCAGAACATAGCCATGTCACGTTGAAAAATCGGTAAGGATCATGGTATATCGACTCGGCAGGAGGGGGCCCGATCAAGCTACTTCTCATCGAAGACGACGTGCGGGTCGCCTACCTGCTTTCGTCCGCGTTCGCTGACGAGGGTCATCAGACGACTGTCTCCCATACCGGTGAGGAAGGGCTGCGTTGTCTCGAGCACAACCGGCCGGACGCCGTTTTCCTCGACGTTCGCCTGCCAACGATCAATGGGATCGAGGTCTTACGGACGATTCGTCTGACCGATCGCGCCCTGCCGGTCATTCTCATCACCGGTCATGCCAACCCCGGCCAGCTGACAGAAGCTCGACAACTCGGTGTGACCGATGTCATTGCCAAACCGAGCGTATTGACTCACTTCACCGACGCCTTGGTGCAGATTGCGAGCAAGTCCGGCCCCCGCTGATTTTCGCAGGCGGGGTCAGGCAGGAAGGTGGAGCCGGCGCCCCCCATTCCGCTTCGCCTCGGCCAGCAGCCCGGTCGCCTGATCCAGGAGCTGATCGGCCGTGGAGGCTGTCTCAGGGTAGGAGGCCCCCCCGGCGGACCACGTGGCCGTGTCGAGGCCGGGCGTCAAGCGACCAAGGATGGTGGCAAGGCTCTCCACGGCGGCATCGATGAGAAGCAGCACGACGGAGACGGCATTCCGCGAGGCTACCGCATCGGTGGCGCGAACCGAGGGAGCAATGATCCGAACGAGAGAGTCCGAGGACGTCTCGCTGGGAGCACCCTCCATTTCCAGGGCAACCAGCGAAATCGGATAGCGAAGGCGCTGCGCCTTCTGGATTTCCATGTCGACGAGTAGCCTGAAGAACGGGTAATCGACGACGAATGCGCCGCCGCTGGACGGCCGGGCGCCGGAGCCTTCACTCATGCCGCACGTCCCCAGGTTGGCATTCGGGCACACTGTTTGAAAGCAGGTTCTACGCCATATTCTACAACCATCGAAAACTGGCGCCCGATCTCGTGGTTAGGAACAGGGTAGGACTCTATTCGGCACGCAAGCGCTGAAAACCCCTGCCCGGATGGCACTGGCGCGCCCCCATGGCATCTGGTGGTGGCGGCCCTGGTGTCCCTCTTGCTTACCGCCGTCCCCCTGACGGCGTGGGCGCAAGCCGGGTGGTACTACATCCCCTCGCTGCGTCTCACCGAGGAGTTCGATGATAACGTTTTCAGCAGCAAGAGCCGCACCTCCGACTTCATCACTCGCCTGTCCAACGGCTGGAAGATAGGGTATCGGTCCAGGCCGTTCACGCTCCTGTTCACGAGCTCGATCGACGGCGAGTTGTTCGCCACCCATTCCGAGCTCAACGGTCTCAATCGCACCCAGCTCGGCCTGGAGTCCGAGTGGATACCCACGCACCCCCTGACCCTTCGCCTGAGCGCCCTCTACACGAAGACCCAGACACCCTCGGAGCTCACCCCGAATCTCGGGCTCGAGCTCGGGCGCAGCGATAGCACTCAGCTGAGCCTCGCGTCCTTTGCATCCTATCGGTTCGATCTGCGGACCTCCGCCGAGGCCACGTATTCGTATATCGAGAGCGAATCCGGAGGCGTGACGAGCACGAGTCACGAGCCGCGACTGCGCCTCGTCGAGCGGCTATCCCACGTCGACACCGGCACGATGAGCTACGGCGTCCGGCTCACCGAGAGCGGAAGCAGCAGCGTTCTGTCCCACGTCGTGACCCTTGGCTGGAACCGGCGACTCTCGGCAACCACCGCGTTCACTCTGGAAGCAGGACCACGCATCACCGACTCGAAACTCGCTCCCGAAATCAATGCCGGGGTGAGCCATCGATTCTTCCGGCAGGTCGACGCGTCGCTCGGGTATTCGCAATCGTCATCGCCGATCGTCGGCCAGACCGGTACTGCGGACACCCAGGCCCTCTCTGGTCAATTGTCGATGGAGCCGCTGCGGTCTTTTCGCCTCGTCTTCGGCGCCATCCTGAGCCAGGTGAGCACGGACCGCTCCGATACGAGCACGCAGGGGGCAGAGATCTCGGGCTCCTATCGGATCGCGAAATGGCTGAGCGCAGTGGCGCGGTACCGCTTCAGCCACTCCGAGACCGGGGGGACCGTCATCTACCACAATATTTTCTCGATCGGCCTCGAGGCGTCGTACCCGATCCGCGTCGACTGACTGACGTCTCCGTCACCTCGGCCGGCCGTTCTCAGCCGCCCGTCAGCGCCGATCAGTTACTGACCAGCAGTTGCCATAGCGCCTTGCGTCGTCGTTAAGTTACGGTCCGGTCACTCGCATCTAGGTCGGCATGACATCGCCATAAAATAGAATATAAACGGGTACTTGTCTTGGTATGCAAGGGTTTGGCAACGCCCTTGCTATACAGGGGGTCAGCAGTCAACTCGAGCCCCTGGATGGGGCATGGAGACCGAAATGAACGCGATGGGCAATGCACTCAACAGAGGCAATGGACGGCGGGCCGCCATGGCGCTGGCGCTCGCGGGCGTGCTGGGCCTCGGGGTTCTTCCCGCGAACGCGGACCCCGAAAGGTCGAAGGGCCTCCCCGACGTCAAGTCGGCGGATGCGGTCCTCTACGAAGTCACCGAGAACATGTACCTGCTCGACGCCGCCGGCA
>Ga0137403_10001074_pt1 | contig 34601 bp, 29 predicted proteins | sample CZOMad2_1_16fung_FD_122057 | JGI IMG/M metagenome (GOLD analysis project Ga0137403, IMG submission 122057) | Vadose zone soil fungal communities from Angelo Coast Range Reserve, California, USA - CZOMad2_1_16fungal (Hybrid Assembly) | ecosystem: Environmental > Terrestrial > Soil > Vadose zone... | reverse complement strand
GAGCTCGGGATCAGGCGGATCGGATTCTCCCCAATGCCAATAAGCCCGCAAGTGGCGCGCCCGCGGAAGCAGAGTTTGAAATCACCGTAAATGGCACGACAAAGAACTGTCATTGGATCAATGGTAAAGCTGCGCCGCCGGAACTGTCTTCGATCGCGATCTTCGACTCTCGCTGTGCCCGGGCGTATCTCGACACTGAGAACGATTTCTCGTATGTGCCGTATGGACTGGATGTGTTTGAGAGCCTTGCCGCTGTCTGTGGGGAGCTCAAGAAAATGGTGGACGCCGAACATGCACAAGTCGAACCGGACTTGAGGGTATTTGACCTACTTAAAGGAGAGACCAAAGTCGGCAAGCTTCTCGCTAACTTGTCCGCGAAGACCACCACCGTTGAGATTGACGGGTTGGCTGTCGTTACGGCAGAGGACGCCACGCGTCACGTAAGTCTTGAGTCGAGCCTCAGGGAGAACAATGCCAAGGAAAAGGCAAGTCGGCTGAAAGTCCAGGCCGAGGCAGCCTGGGCGGCGGACCAGGCCTTGCTGGTGGAAGGCATCGAACGCATGGAGAAACAGCCGCCGATTTAGGATAACGTCCACCGACGTGTTGGAGAGCGCCTTTGAAATCTACGCGGCCGAACTAATTGCAAAGAGAGGTGGATATCCAGACTAAGCTCCCTGCCGCGGTTTACACCACGGTTTACAGTTTTGTTCTCTTTTCGAGCGTCAGCACCGCCGCTTCAGCGAGCTGCACGTCGCGACCAAGGTAGTGTGCATCGAGGATCGCCTCGACGTCCTTGAGGCTACCATTACCAGAAGAGGCGAGATCCAAGCTGGAGTTCGTAGCACCGATGAACCAAGAAGATGACCGGCTTGCGGACTAACAAGCAAAGAGTAGGAACGGAGTCAGTTAGCTGACTGACAAGCTTCTCATACCATGGAGTCAGTTAGCCGGACCCAGGAGTCGGCCATCGGCCCGGCAGCATTCCAAGAACCCACAGCCCAATTGCCTCAAGTAGATCAGGCATGGCACATGCATTGATCCCTTGTTCATGCATGGAAAACGGTTGAAACTGATCAACCGACTAAGCCCTCCGAAGCAGGGCTCGCCACCGATAGCAAAGCGGCGAACGTAGGTCCGTTCGCGGACTGCAAGGGAATGGCAAAATTGGAGTCAGTTTGCCGACTGATAAGGTTTCACATCAAACCTTATCAGTTATTGAATGGTCGCTTCTGGCGCAGAGCGACCGTCGACCAGATTCCCAATTCTTCAAGGCTTCATGGTCCCGCCCATCGGCGCTGTGGCTGCAGGCAGCCGATCGCGGCCTTTGCCGCCTTGCGGGCGCTGCCCACCGATGTCACACTTCCCGTCAAGTCCGACGGCAAAGACCGGGCAACGGGCATGCGGGACGATAGAGGGAACGATGAAGCTCGCTGCGAACCTGTTCGCCGCCTTGGTCGTGCTGCTCATGGCGCAGACGGCATCGGCGCAATCCAATTATCCAAACCGGCCGGTGAAAATCCTGGTCGGCTTCACACCCGGCACGGCTCCGGACCTTGCGGCGCGCATTCTTGCCGACCGGTTTTCGGAAGTCTGGGGCACGCCGTTCGTGGTCGAGAATATTCCCGGCGCCGGCGGCAACATCGCCACCGATCGCGTCGCCAAGGCGGCCGCCGACGGCTACACGTTGCTGATGGGCGGCAACTCGTCGCTCGTCATCAATCCGAGCCTGTATGAAACACTGCCATTCGACCCGCTCAAGGACTTCGAACCGATCTCGCAGGTATTCATCGCGGCGAACGTGCTCGCCGTTCCGCCCGAGCTGCCGGTCAAGACCGTGGCCGAACTGGTGGCGCTCGCCAAAGCGGAGCCGGGCAAGCTTTCCTATGGCCATGCCGGCGTGGGCACGTCGCAGCATCTGGGCGCCGAATTGTTCAAATACATGGCGCATGTCGATATTGCACCGGTGCCCTATCGCGGCACCACGGCGTTAATGCCGGACCTGCTCGCCAACCGAATCACCATGTCGTTCGCCAATATCGTGAACGTGGTGCCGCTCGCGCGCGAAGGGAAATTGCGCGCGCTGGCCATCACCTCGATCAAGCGCTCGGCGCTGGCGCCCGACCTGCCGACCATGGCGGAATCCGGATTCCCTGGCTTCGAGGCCGTGCCGTGGTTCGGCCTGCTCGCGCCGACCGGCACGCCGAAGGATGTTCTGGATAAATTGCACGGCGAAACCGTCAAGGCCCTGGCGATGCCAGAGGTGCGCAAGAAGTTCGACGAACTGGGTCTCGATCCGGTCGGCAACACGCCGGTCGAGTTTGCCGCGATCATCAGGAAAGAAACGCCCGAGTGGGCAAAAGTGATCAAGGATGCCGGCATCAAGCTCGGCAACTAGCTCGGCCTTTAGGCTGCCCGGCGGATCATCAATCGATCCTCAGCTTCGCGTTGCGCACCACCTTGCTCCACTTTTCGATTTCCAATTTGATCCGGGCGCCGAACTCGTCCGGTGTATTCACCACCGCCTTGAAGCCGAGCACCTTGAGGCGCTCGCTCACCTCGGGTTGCCTGACGGCGTTGGCGATCTCTCGATAAAGCAGGTCGATGACTTCCTTCGGCGTTCCAGCCGGTGCGACGATGCCGGTGAGCGTGTCGGCTTCCTGATCGCTGATGCCCTGTTCGGCGAATGTCGGCACATCCGGCATCCCCGCCGCGCGTTCGTTCGCGGCAACGCCGAGCGCGCGCAACTGCCCGCTCTGTACCGCCGAGAGCGCGGGCGGCAGCGCCGTGAAAGCGATCGGCGTATGTCCGCCAACCGTCGCCTGGATGGCAGGCCCGGCGCCGGTGAACGGCACGTGCACCAGGTCGAGATCGAACGCCAGCCGGAACAGCTCGCCCCCCAGATGCGGCGTAGAGCCCACACCCGGGCCGGCAAAACTGTACTTGCCGGGATTATCTCGAATCAACTGCACCAGCTCAGGCAGCGACTTGGCCGGCACCGTCGGGTTGACGACCACCACATTTGGAGAAACGGCCACCAGTGTCACCGGCGCAAAATCCTTGATGGGATCGTACGGCACCTTGGCGTACAGGCTGGGATTCACGACGAAGCCAGTGCTGATCGCCATGATGGTGTAACCATCAGGAGCCGCGCGGGCGACCTGGCCCGCCGCGGTGTTTCCGCCTGCGCCGCCGATATTCTCCACAAAGAACTGTTGGCCGAGTTTGTCGGATAACTTCTGCGCCACGATGCGCGCGATCGCATCGGTGGGACCTCCGGCCGGGAATCCGACGACGAGGCGCACCGGCCGTGCCGGATAGTTTTGTGCGGAGCATGGCACGACGCCAAGGGCCAGCCATGCGGCTGCGAGAAGTACGCACGAAACACGCCCCATGGCCGCTATCCCCTTTGTTTGTTGGTGCCATCATCGGCGACGATGCCCCCAAGGACAAGAACAAAGCCGCTTCGGGGCGGTGCGAGGCCACCGGACAAAGCACCACAGAGAGCACGTGCATAAAAAAAGAGGGCCGAAGCCCTCTTGAAACTATTACCAGCGGCGTTCGTGATGCCAACCGCGGTGCCATCCGCCGCCGTAACCGTATCGGACAACCGGTCCGCCATAACCGTAGTAGCGGGGACCGGTGCGAAAGCAACGGCCATACACGTCACAAACCAACCGTACCTGTTCGACATTGGACGCGATGTCGGCGTTTGTGGCTAAGCCGATGGGCATAGCTGATGCGGTTCCCGCTGAAAGTGCTGCGCCGCCGAGTGCGGCCAATCCAACAAGTGCGAATTTAAGTTTCACTTTACTCTCCGTGGTTCTGTCCCCGCTCGGAAAGTAGTGGTTCCTCTATGAACCTTGGCTGAGTGCAAGATTAAATCGCGGTAATCACGCGGCGATTGAACTTGGCCGCTGCAATATACGACAATAGCCGATCGATGTGTTTTCAAGGCTCGGCAACGTTTTGCATAGTCGGCCGAGTCACGGTCGACCGGTCGCGACTGATCGCAGGTAGGCGATGACTTTTGTTCCGTCGTCGGTCGATGCGAGACCGCTATAGGGCTTCATGTTGTTGCCGGGCACGACCTCATCGGGGCTTGCGATGAAGTGCTCGAGCTTTTCGTCGTCCCAGACGAAGTCAGCGCCCTTCATTGCGCTGGAATAGCTGTAGTCCGGCAGCGATCCGGCTTTCCTTCCGATAATCTTGTACAGGTTAGGGCCTTGTCGATTGTCGCCTTCCCTGATCGTGTGGCAGGTTCGACAGGCATTGTTGAAAACCTGCTGCTCTGAAGCGGCCTCTTTGACCGGCTCCTGAGACAGGGAGGAATGCGATGACAGCACGCACGCCATTCCGCTCAACGCCACTATCAGGGGCACCCAATAACGGTGCTGCACCCGTAAGTCTTGGGGCCAACCGGCGTTTGGCCGGGTGAGGAACGTGATGAACTGCCGCCGCTTCATTCCATCACCTCGTCGAGGAAGCGATTGTGCCGGCTCAAGACGGCTTCGGCGGCTAGCCGGCTCACGGGATGCTGGCCAAAAACCGCCGAGTTTCGGCCGGGAGACTTTCCTTCAGCTTACCATGGCACAAGGGGAAAACATCATGCTCAAACGCATGAAGCAGCTTGTGAGGGGACACCGACCGCCGTCGGGTGCCGGCGCGGACGCTTGCTAAACGGCTTCGGCGACCTGAACGACATTGAACGCGGTGGCCCGTGCTACATCGGCGGCGTTGAGTACGGGTCGTGTGTTTCTAAAAATCGTATTGGTTTCGCGAAATACGCGAAGGACTGCATCAGCTAAGAGGAGGCATGTTTTCGGCGTTCGCGCCGTCCAGAGGCCCCCCAAGGGCGTTTCCTCCCTAGACTTGCCCGATGGCCTTTTGAGCCATCGGGTCTTCTTTCCCGGGATGCGGCGTAGCGATCCGGTGTAACAGGGCGGCCAGACAGAGCCGGAATTGAAGCATTGTCTGGTGCAAAGCGGATATCGCGATCGATCCTCGAAAGCCTAAAGGGGTTAGCTGGGGGAGCGCGTCCGGCCAGAGTAATCGTAACCCGTGGCGTCGGGATTGCTCAGCCGGGTCGACCGATACGGCGCCCACAACAGCAGTAGGAAGAGTGCCCTGTTAGCCTTGTATTTGGCACCGGATCGGCGGCGGTCGGAGCCCTGCATGACAATCTGCCCTTCGGTCGTGCACACGCACCACCTCCAAGCCCGGCCTCGCTTCTTCAAGATCACTTCAAAAACCGGAAATTGATCGGGCATTGCAATCGTTCAATAGATCAAGTGAAGTTCCATATCTGTGTCGTTCCATCTCGCCGCAGGGTTCAAATTCACCGCGAGGGAGACAAAACTCAACGGCAATGCCTGAATAGGATAAATGTCCTGTCGAGCGCCGGCGCATGTAACGTTGGTACTGTGCAGCGACGGCCGCATCTTAAAACACTTGGATGTAATGCCAGGGTCGCGGCAAGGCTGCGAGTGAGCGGAAGCACCAGTTCAAACGCCGCTACAATTGCTGCTTTATTGTCTCTTTCAATCCAACCAGAGCTTGAAGCGGCAGTTGTCGGCCTCGGTACCTCATTCATGGCTAATGGATCAGCGATCTCCGAGCAACACAATCTCAGGCACTGAGACCGCCGTCAGGCGTTTTTCTTTTGCCGCGTGCTGGCGATCAGTACCAGGATGAACGATGCGGCTGTCATCAGCGTGCTGATCGCGGCGATGGTCGGATCAATCTCGTCGCGGAGTGCGGTAAACATTCGTTTGGTGAGCGGCTGATACTGGCCGCCGGAGATGAACAGGCCCACGACGGTCTCGTCCATCGCGGAGATGAAGGCGAAGATGCTGCCCGTCAGCACGCTCGCCTTGATCTGCGGCAGCGTGACGGCGAAAAAGCTGCGCAAGCGGCTCATGCCGAGACTGCGCGCCACCATCTCCTGCGCAGGATCGAAACTCTGCAAGCCCGCCACGACGGAGGTGACGACATAGGGCAGGCCGAGCATGACATTGGCCAGCACAAGTCCCGACATGGTCGCAACCAGTCCGACCTTGGCGTAGACGAAGAAGATGCCCACCGCGGTGATGATGATCGGCACCACCAATGGCAGCATCAGCATCATATGGATTATGCGCATGATGCGCAGCTTCGAGTTGCTGATGGCGTAGGCCGCGGCGACGCCGAGCGGTGTCGCGATCAATACGGTGAGCGCCGCAACCGCGAAGGTCACGCGGGTCGCCTGCATCCAGGCCGCATTGCCGATATATTCCTGGTACCAGCGCAGCGATAGCGACGGCGGCGGGAACGTCAGGAAGCGGGTGCTCGAGAACGACATCGGCACAATGATCAGCACCGGCAAGATCAGGTAAAGCAGCACCAGCGAACAGAACAGCACGAAGGCGATGCGGCCGGGCGAGAACGTCCTCATTTTTGCCCCAATATGCGATCGAGCGGAATGAACCGGCCGACGATGAGGAAAATTGCGAAAACGCTGATTAGCAGCACCACGCCGACGGCGCTTGCCGCGCCCCATTGGTTGTAGAGTTCGACATTGCGGCTCACCAGCATCGATACCATGACCGTGCGGCCGCCGCCGAGCAGTTCAGGCGTGATGTAGAAGCCCAGACACAGCACGAACACCAACGTCGTGCCGGCGAGCACGCCCGGCAATGACAGCGGCAGGAAGATCCGCCAGAAGGTATGCGAAGGACTGCCGCCAAGGCTCGCGCCGGCCTGCATCAGGTCGTTCGGGATCTTCTGCATGGTGGCGTAGAGCGGCAAAACCATGAAGGGCAGCAGGATATGCACCGTCGCAACCACGGTGCCGAACGTGTTGTGCACGAGTGCCAGCGGCTCCTCGATGACGCCGAAATATTGCAGGAACTGGTTGATCACCCCGGTTCGCTGCAGCAGCGCCAGCCAGGCATAGGCTCGCACCAGCACGCTGGTCCAGAACGGCAGAATCACCAACGCGAGAATCAGAACGCGCCATCCCTTTGGGACCACGCTTGCGGCATAGGCGATCGGATATCCGAGCAGCAGCGCCAGCAGCGTCACGAGCAGGCTGATCTCGAAGGTTAGCGAGAAGCTACGCCAGTAGATGTCTTCGCTAAAGATGCGGCGGTAGTTCTCCAGCGTGAAACCATCATGATAGATCGATTGCCAGGCGAGCCAGCCCACCGGGAGTACGATGAGCAGCAGGATCACCAGCAGCGCCGGCGATGCCAATGCCAGCATCAGGCCCTGTTCGCGGCGATGATGACGCAAAGAGAGATCTGGGGTGGAACTGGTCAACGCCGATTTCCTGTCGTTGGTAGATGATTGGAGCAGCGGAGTTCGCGCTGGTCGAACCCCGCTCGAAACTGGCCCGTCTATTTCTGAACGAAGGCGACCCAGCGCTTCTCGGCGGCTTCTCCTTCCGGCGACGACCACCAGGCATAGGACATCAGCGCCTGCTTGCTGGCGTTCTGCGGTGCGCTTGGCAGTTGAGCGGCACGCTCCGGCTTGACCACGTCGGTATCGAAAGCCTTCGGGTTCGCCGGGCCGTAATCGATATGCAGCGGCAGGTTGGCCTGGTTGACGGGATCGACCGCCTCGTTGAGGAAGCTGATCGCCGTCGCCAGATTCGGTGCGCCCTTGAGGATGCAGAGCGAAGTGCTCTGCAGGATACCCTGATTAAAGGTAAAGGCGACCCTGGCACCTTCCTTGGTCAGGGCGCTGACGCGGCCATTCCAGGCCATCACCATGTCGACTTCGCCATCGTTCAGAAGCTGCGCGGATTGCGCGCCCGATGTCCACCAGACGGTGATATTCGGCTTGATCTCCTCGAGCTTCCTGAAGGCCCGGTCAACATCGAGCGGATAAAGTTTGTCGGGCGCAACGCCGTCTGCCATCAGGGCCGCTTCCAGCGTTGCGATCGGATGGTTGCGCAGCGCGCGGCGGCCGGGGAACTTCTTCACGTCCCAGAAATCGGCCCAGCTGTTTGGCGTGGCGCCTTCCGGATATTTCTTCTGGCTATAGGCAAGAACGCTCGAATAGAACTCATACGCCACGGAATACGCATTGCGATAGGCCTCCGGCATGGCGGCGGCATTGGGGATCTTGGCGAAGTCGAGCTTTTCGATCAGTCCCTGATCGCCGCCGCGCAGGCAATAGCCGGTCGGCACGTCCACCACGTCCCAGATCGGCTTGCCGCTGGCGACCTGCGACTTGATGACCGGCCAGGCGTCGGGAATGCTGTCCTGATTGACGATGATGCCGAGCTTCTTGGCTGCGGGATCGAGGATCGCGATGGTTTGTGCTTTCTGATAGGCGCCGCCCTGCGACACGAAGGTGATCTGGTCGGCGGCCCCGGCCGACATACTCGTTAGCGCGAAAAGCCCCAGCGAGACGCCGAACAACGCGCGTCGAGAAAATCCTGAATTGGATACAACTGCCATAGTCCGTTCCCCTCGTGTAAGATCGGGCCTTGCGTTTGCTATTGCCCGATCGCGTCTAAAAACTGGTACCAGCCGGCAACGATTCGGACGGCCGGTTCGCGCAGCGGATAAAATGGTATTGATTTGAGGCGGCTGGCATCGAGCAGGCCAACATCCGGCTTTTCGCCGCGCACGAAGGCCGCGAGGTAACGCCCCATCAGGCTGGACATCGCGACGCCGGCGCCATTGTAGCCCATCGAGAACAGAGTCCGATCGTCGAGGCGGCCGATATGCGGCATGGAATCAAGGGTCATGCCGACCAGGCCCGACCATTTGAATGACAGCGGTACGTCGGCCAATTCGGGGAAGATGCCGATCATGGCTTTGCGCAGCGCGTCGAAAGCTGATTCCGAATCCTGCTTGCCGAAGGCGCCGCGGCCGCCGAAGACCACGCGATCGTCGACCATGCGGAACCAGCGCATCATGCGCTTGGTCTCGGTATAGGTTCGGCCGGTCGGCATCAGGTGGCCGGCAAGGTTATGCGGCAGCTTGTCGGTTGCGATGATGGCGCTGCGGAACGGCACCAATGTGTGCTGCATATGACGCGTTGCAGGCGTCAGGTCGGAATAGCTGTTGGTCGCGATAATGACCTGCCGCGCCCGCACCGCGCCTTGAGGCGTCTCGGCGACGATCAGCCCATTCTCGCGCTGTAAGGCGAGCGCAGGGCTTTCCTGATAAATGACGACGCCGCGACGCGCCAGGCCTTCAGCCAGGCCATGCAAATAATTCAGCGGATGGATGCCGCCGGAACCCGGATTGAGCACGCCGCCGACGAACACCTGCGAGCCGGTTTCCTCGCGCACCTGATCGGCGTCGAGTATCCGGACATCCGCATCGCCCATCTCACGCTTCATCCAATCGGCTTCGTCAACCGCGGCTCGAAGCGTCGCGTGATTGTGTGCCGCCTTGACCTGTCCGCTTCGCGTCAACCGCGCGCCGGCAATGCCAAATTCGGAAACCAGTTCCTCGACCATCTCTGTCGATTCATGTGCGATCTCGTACATGCGTTTCGCCATCGCGCGGCCGTGGGCCGCGTCGATGCCGCGGAAGGACTGACGGAATTTCGCGGTGATGACGCCGCCATTGCGGCCGCTCGCCCCCCAACCGGGACGATTGGCCTCAAGGATGACCGGCCTCAGCCCGCTCTTGGCGATATGATGCGCGGCGGAGAGTCCGGTATAGCCCGCGCCGATGATGACAACATCGGCCTGAATTTCATCCGACAGAGAGGGAAAGGCACGCAAGGGCTCGGCGGTGCTCGCCCAGAGCGAGGTAGCCGATGCCAATGGGGTCCAGACCTGTGCCATGGCCGCGCACTCGCTCCGTTCAGTGCCCAACCGCCGCGTCGGCGAAGGCCTTCATCGTTGCGAAATGAAAATCAGGCTTGGTCAGCGCCGGCACGTCCGGCGTTCCACCGAATCCCGCCATGCCCTGGCGGCGCTCGATCCAGCACACCTTGTAGCCAAGCTTATGAGCGATCCCGATATCGTGATACTGGCTCTGCGCTACATGCAGAATATCGGACTGCTTGTAGCCGAAGGCTGCCTGCCTGCCCTTGTTGTAGGCAAAGAATTCGGGATTCGGTTTGGCGACACCGGTATCGTCGGCGCAAACGGTATCGTCGAACGGGTCGCCCAGGGCATGCGCGTAGCACGATAGCGCGACGCGATCCGCGTTGGTCATCGCGACCAGCCGAAATTTCGTGCGCAAGCGTTTCAATGCCTCGACCGAGTCGACGAAAGGCTGCCAGCGCAGCACGGCAAGCTGGAAGGCGTCGCAGGCCGCGTCATCGGCCGGCAAACCGAGGTCTTTCGCCAGGAAGCGGTAGACATCAAACATCACCTCACTGGATCGCTCCGGATGCGCATCCCGGCCGCGCTTATAGGATGCGAAGATCCCCTCATCGCTGAGCTCTGCCACGCTGCGGCCGGAAATCTTGCGGACGGCGTTGAGCACGCCGGTTTCGAAGTCGATCAAGGTGCCGACGACGTCGAAAGTGAGAACCTTGAAATTGCTGAGCGACATGGGCGTTTCTTCTCTGATGCTGGGATTGTGCTGGTGATGGACGTTCATTCGGGTGCCTTCGGCACGATGATCGTGTCCTCCGGGTGGAGGGTCACGGTGAGGCTGCCGCCAAGGGGCGGAATGCGGCGGTAGGCTTCGTGATGGCTCGGCTGGCGCAGGCTCAACGCCGTGCCATCCGGCAGTACGAGAAAAATGCGCAGGCTTTCGCCTTGGTAGACGACATCCGTGACGGTGCCGGTCAGACGGTTGCGCGCTGTGTCGCCTGCGCCGTCGTCGATCAGCAGTTTTTCGCTGTGTATCGCCAGGATCAGCGCGTCGCCGTTCGGGATGGTCCGAGCGCTGCGCAGGATAGCCGGACCCAGCGCAACGCTGCCGAAGTCGATGCGGCGGACGGGAAGCAGGCTCGCCTCGCCAATGAAGCTGGCCACGAAGGAATCCGCCGGATGATCGTGCAGGCGCTCGGGCCGGTCGATCTGGACCAGGCGCCCGTCTTTCAGAATGGCGACGCGGTCGCTCATGGTGAGGGCCTCACGCTGGTCATGCGTGACGTAGATGATGGTGGCGCCAATGCGTTTGTGGAGTTCGCGCAGCTCGATTTGCATCGATTCCCGCAGCTGCTTGTCGAGCGCGGAAAGCGGCTCGTCCATCAGGATCAAGCGCGGCTCGAAGATCATCGCCCTTGCGAGCGCAACGCGCTGGCGCTGGCCACCGGAGAGCTGGGCCACGCCACGCTCCTGGTAACCTGCGAGGCCGACCATCGCGAGTGCGCTGCGCACCTTCTCCGGCCAACTCGCCTTGGGAAGCCGCCGCGCACGCAGCGGGAAGGCGACATTCTCGCCGACGCTCATATGCGGAAACAGCGCGTAGTTCTGGAACACGACGCCGATGTTGCGCTTGTGCGGGGGCTCCAGGGTGACGTCGCGGTCGCCGAAATGAATCGAGCCCGACGATGGCTGGATGAATCCGCCGAGTAGGCCGAGAACCGTCGTCTTCCCGGATCCGGATGGCCCCAGAAGAGAGACGAATTCACGCGGTGCGACATTGAGCGTGACGTTGTCGAGCGCGCGGACAGCGCCATAGCTCTTGCTCGCAGATCTGATTTCGACGCTTTCGCCGCCGGTGCCCAACGAACGACCTTCCTGTTGCTCCTCGCCGTTGGTCGCGCGAACGCGGATCCCCGACGCCCTCGCCTAGGCCAGGGGCAGTTGAACTGGCATGATCTCAATTTATAGGCGGACGTATCCTGCGCGACGCAGAGCTTCCCCCTGCCGCGGGTTGATCAGGGCACTCCGCTTCCCGGCAGGGTCTCCCCTTCACCATGCAACCAAAATTCGTGCAGCGGAGCAATTGCCAAATTATCACCCACATCATAATCTGATGTTATGCCTGAGCTTCGTCGGATGCTGCCTTCCAGCAATGCGCTGTTCGTCTTCGACGCGGCTGCACGCAACGGCAGCTTCACGGCGGCGGCGGCCGAGCTGAATGTGACCCAGCCGGCGGTGAGCCGCATGTTGGGACGTTTCGAGCAATATCTCGGCGTACGTCTTTTTGATCGCAAGGCAGGCGGTGCGATCCTGACAGAGGAGGGTGAGTTACTCTACCGGTGTGTCCTCGACGGATTTCGCAGCATCGAAAGCGGCCTGATCGAGATCGAGCGCCGCCGCCGGGGTACCGAAACCGTCACGCTCTCACTCTCCTCGGCCTTCACCACGCACTGGCTGATGCCACGCATGGACAAGCTGCAGCGCCGGTTTCCGAATGTTGATCTGCGGTTCCAGTTGATATCCGGCTCATTGCGGGGCCCGGTCGAGAACGTGGACTTCGGTATGCGGTTTCGTGATCAGGACGATCCTGACTCCAACGGCGCCTTGGTGATGAAGGAAGTCATGCTGCCGATCTGCAGCCCCGGCTATCGGGATGCGGATACCGCAACGGAGGCGAGCGACGGGAGCACGGTCATCAAGCTGGCCGACACGCCTGAGGACTGGGTTGCGCAATATCCAGGTGTTCTCACGAGCGGGTCGGGTCCCGCCAAGGCGCTGAGTTTCTCGGATTATGCGGTTGTGGTGCAGGCGGCGCTGCTCGGCCAGGGGATTACACTCGGCTGGCTCACCGTCGTATCGCATTGGCTGCTGACCGGTGCGCTGGTTCCGGCTACCGAACGCATCGTCAGTACGAGGCGGATCTGCGAATTCGTCAGCCCGCGCAACCGGCCGCTCCGACCTGTTGCCGTCGAGATCAGGGACTGGATTATCGAGCAGATGCGGAACGATGCATCGGCGATCGACCGGATCTATCCGCGTCTGGGGCTCATGGCGGCTTGCTATGGTGTGGCTTCGAGGCCGTCGAGCAGAGACGGCGTCTATGAAGCGCCTCATGCGGTGCGGCGCTGACGGACGCTGGGATATAGTTCAACAATGGGAGCGTCCGGGTGAAGGCCGTCTATACCGAATTGCATCGAAGCCATGACCCGCAATTTTTTCTGGTTCGTGGCGTCGTCAAGCGTACCACCGAGCAGCCTGAACGCGCCGATCGGTTGCTCAGGGGACTTAAGGCGGGCAATCACGATCTGGTTGAGCCGAGCGCTTTCGGGCAGGGGCCGCGGGCAAGGGTCCATAGTCCTGAATATCTTAGCTTTCTCGCCGAGGCATGGGATGCCTGGTCCGCGTTGGGGGATGCAGGCCCCGAGATGATCGCCAACATGCATCCGGTGCGCAACGCCGCGACGTACCCGACCCACATCGTCGGCCGTCTCGGCTGGCATACGATCGATACGTCCTGTCCGATCGGCCCCGGCACCTGGGCTGCCGCGTGCGCGGCTACCGATGTGGCGACAACGGCGGCTCAACTCGTGATGGACGGCGAGGACGCGACTTACGCACTCTGCCGTCCGCCGGGGCATCACGCCTATCGCGACTTGGCCAGCGGCTTTTGTTTTCTCAACAACAGCGCAGTCGCGGCGGCCCATCTGCGACTAAGGCATGAGCGCGTGGCGATCCTCGACGTTGATGTCCATCATGGTAACGGTACGCAAGGCATTTTCTACGAACGGCCTGATGTTCTCACGGTTTCGATCCATGCCGACCCAACCTTCTTCAACCCATTCGTTTGGGGCTACGCGCACGAGCGCGGCGCAGGGCCCGGGCTTGGTGCCAATCTCAACATTCCGCTGCTGATCGGCACTAGGGATGACGGCTACATCCAGGCGCTCGGTGCAGCCGAAAAGACGATCCGTGCGTTTGCGCCGGGTGCTCTGGTGGTAGCGCTCGGTCTCGATGCGTCAGAGCATGATCCTCTCGCGGGTCTCGCGGTAACCACCGAGGGTTTCCGGCGCATTGGGGGTGCCATCGCGCGGTTGGGGCTTCCAACCGTTTTCGTGCAGGAAGGCGGATACCTGTCAGAGATTCTCGGGGCAAATCTGACGGCAGTCCTCGCTGGATTTGAAGAGGTTCGCTAGCTAGCGAGCTCGAAGCTGGTTTCAGAACGTCGGTGGCGTGCAGGCGCTGATGAGTTCGCACGCTTTGGCGCCGACGCAGCGGAAGCGATGCGGGCGGCGGCTCTCGAAATAATAGGCGTCGCCGGGTCCGAGGATCCGGCGTTCGCTATCGACGGTCACCTCGAGCCGGCCGCAGAGAATGATGCCGCCTTCCTCACCATCGTGAACCAGCGGGATACGTCCGGTGTCGCCACCTGGTTCGTAACGCTCCTTCAGGATCTGGAGCGCGCGGCCGAACAGGTTATCGCCGACCTGACGAAAGGAGATCGGTCCTTTGCCGATTTCGCTCAACTCGTCGGAACGGTAAAACGCCTTGCGCGGCCGGTCGGGTTCGAGTGCGAAGAATTCCGCCATTCCCATCGGAATGCCATCGAGAATGCGCTTGAGCGCGCCGACCGAGGGGTTCATCTGGTTGGATTCGATCAGCGAGATCGTCGAGTTGGTCACCCCGGAACGCTTGGCGAGTTCACGCTGCGATAGTTTGTTGCGGCTGCGGACGAAGCGTAGCCGGTCACCGACATCGATGCTCATCGTGGCCTCAACGGTTGGGATGTTGCTGTTGAGAGTGTTGCGGATCGAATGAATGTTATCGAACGATCCAAGTAAATTCAATGGCTTGGGTGATAGCAGAAAAGGGCTTGCTGCATATTCGTCAACATGATGTCGATGCGGAAAGCCGCACAGGAGCCGCCCGTGACCATTCACCAGATCCCCAACACGCTAAACCTCGACGCGTTCTGGATGCCGTTCACGGCGAACCGGCAGTTCAAAGCGGAGCCTCGCTTGATCGCCTCCGCCGAAGGCATGCATTACACGACCGTCGATGGCCGCAAGGTGATCGACGGATCGGCCGGACTGTGGTGCGTTAACGCAGGCCATGGCCGGCGGGAGATCGCGGACGCGGTTCAGCGGCAGCTTATGGCGTTGGACTATGCGCCGTCATTTCAGATCGGTCATCCGATGGCGTTCGATTTCGCCGAGAAGCTGGCGGCAATCGCGCCGGCCGGACTGGACCGCGTCTTCTTCACCAATTCCGGTTCCGAGTCGGTCGACACCGCGCTCAAGATCGCGCTGGCCTATCATCGCGCGGCCGGTCAGCCGACCCGCACCCGCCTGATCGGCCGCGAGCGCGGCTATCATGGCGTAGGTTTCGGCGGCATGTCGGTCGGCGGCATGGTGAACAACCGGCGGGCATTCGCAACGCATCTTCCGGGCGTCGATCATATCAGCCACACCCACGATCTTGCTCGCAACGCCTTTAGCAAGGGGCAGCCCGCGCACGGCGCGGAGTTCGCCGACGACGTCGAGCGCCTGGTCGCGCTGCACGGGTCTGAGACGATCGCGGCTGTGATCGTCGAGCCGGTCGCCGGCTCGACCGGCGTCTTGATCCCGCCGCAGGGCTATCTCCAGCGCTTGCGCGCACTGTGCGACAAGCACGGCATCCTCCTGATCTTCGATGAGGTGATCACCGGTTTCGGCCGCCTTGGCGCGCCATTTGCCACCAATTACTTCGACGTCAGGCCCGATCTCATCACTTCCGCCAAGGGAATCACCAACGGCACGATTCCGCTGGGCGCGGTGTTTGCGAGCCGCCAAGTCCACGATGCGCTGATGACCGGTCCGGCCAGCCAGATCGAGCTGTTCCACGGCTATACCTATTCCGCGCACCCGGTGGCCTGCGCGGCCGGGATCGCGACGCTGGAGATCTACGAGAAAGAGGGTCTGCTCACGCGCGGTGCCGCGCTCACCGGCCACTGGCAGGACGCCATGCATTCACTGCGCGGCCTGCCGAACGTGATTGATATCCGCGCCATCGGTCTCGTCGCAGGCATTGAGCTTTCCTCACGGCCGGATGCCGCCGGTGCACGCGGCTACGACGTCATGGTCGACTGCTTCAACCGCGGCCTCGTGCTTCGAAACTCCGGCGACGCCCTCGCAATGTCGCCGCCGCTGATCGTCGAGCGCACCCATATTGATGAAATGGTGTCGATCCTCGGCGACGCCTTGAAACGCGTGGCCTGAAGTTTGCTTTTCCTGGTCCGTTGCGGGTTTCCGCAGCGACCGGGAGGGCGACCGTTGCTGCAGCTTGGACAATCGTGAAGGTACTGGTTCTCGGCGGTGGCGTAATTGGCGTGACCACCGCCTACTATCTTGCCAGCGCCGGGCACGAGGTCACGGTCGTCGACCGCCAGGCGGCAACTGCGCTTGAGACCAGCTTTGCGAACGCGGGTGAAGTGTCGCCCGGCTACTCTTCGCCGTGGGCCGGGCCGGGCGTGCCGGTCAAGGCGGTCAAGTGGCTGCTGATGAAGCACGGTCCGCTGGTGATCCGGCCGAAGCTCGATCCCGCGATGTGGGTGTGGCTTGCCAAGATGCTGCGCAACTGCACCTCAGCACGATATGCCATCAACAAGAGCCGGATGATTCCGCTGGCGGAATATAGCCGCAACTGCCTGCGCGCGCTGCGCGCGGAGACCGCGATCCAATACGACGAGCGCGACCGCGGCACGCTTCAATTGTTTCGCAAACAGGCCCAACTCGATGGTACCGCGGGGGACATCGCGGTGCTGAAACAATACGGCGTGCCTTACGAGGTGTTTGATCGCGACGGTTGTGTCGGCGCAGAGCCGGCGCTCGCTGCGGTGAAGCACAAATTCGTCGGCGGCCTGCGGCTGCCGCAAGATGAGACCGGCGATTGCCACATGTTTACGCAGGCACTCGCCGCCCACGCAGCGAAACGCGGCGTTCAGTTCCGCCTTGAGACGACAATCGATCACCTGATCACGGACGCGTCACGCATCAGCGGCGTCGCCACCAGCGCGGGGGTGTTTCAGGCCGACGCCTATGTGGTCGCGCTCGGGAGCTGGTCGCCGCGGCTGCTCCGCCCGCTCGGCATTTCGGTCCCGGTCTATCCGGTCAAGGGCTACTCGATCACCGTGCCGATCGCCGACCCCGGTGCCGCGCCGGTATCGACGGTGATGGATGAAAGCTACAAGGTGGCGGTCACCCGGCTCGGCGATCGCATCCGTGTCGGTGGCACCGCCGAAGTTTCAGGCTATTCGAACAAGCTTCATCCGGCGCGGCAGGCAACGCTCGATCATTCTCTGACCGATCTGTTCCCGCGCGGCGGCAGGCTGGCGGACGCTACCTTCTGGAGCGGCTTGCGGCCAATGACTCCCGACGGTCCGCCGGTGATCGGCACGACACGCTACGCCAACCTTCATCTCAATACCGGTCATGGTACGCTCGGCTGGACCATGGCGTGCGGTTCGGGGCGGGTGCTCGCGGATCTGCTGTCGGGCCGCAAGCCCGACATCGATGCGGCGGAACTCGCACTGGCCAGATACGAGAATCGTTTCGGCTGATCTCAGGAGGCGGCCGAGACGCAGTTAGCGCGGGTTAGACCGTAGTCGGTACCTCAGGCGTGAGGATGATTTTTTCACGAGAGAGCGCAGGACCTTGGCCGCGCCTCAAAGCTCACGACAATAATTGCCGCGCCACGATCAGCCGGTGAATCTGATTGGTGCCCTCGAAGATCTGGTTGATTTTCGCGTCACGCATGAAGCGTTCGACCGGAAAGTCCTTCATGTATCCGGCGCCGCCGAAGATCTGCACCGCGTCGATCGTGACCTTCATCGCCATGTCGCTGGCAAAGCATTTCGCCATTGAGGCCTTGGCAGAGAACGATCTGAACGCGGCGTCGGATTCGAATCCGGCATCCGCGATGCCGGCGCAGTCGTAAACCAGCGAACGGGCGGCTTCGATGTTCATTGCCATGTCTGCCAGCATGAACTGTAATCCCTGGAATTCGGCGATCGCCTTGCCGAACTGCCGCCTTTCCTTGGCGTATTTGACGGCGGCGTCGAGCGCACCTTGCGCAAGGCCGACCGAAACCGCGCCGATGGTCGGCCGGTTCATGTCAAGAATGCGCATCGATATCTTGAAGCCATCGCCTTCCTCGCCGACCAGGTTTTCGACCGGCACCTTTACATTCTCCAGATAGACGGGCGCATTCGGGATGCCGTTCAGGCCGAGCTTGCGCTCGTTCTTGCCGATGGTAACGCCCGGCGTTTTGGCGTCCACGATGAATGCGCTGATATTGCGCGTGCCGCCGCTGACGTCGCCGATACGCGCAAACACCAGAATATAGTCGGCGACCGGCGCGAAGGTGATGAAGCACTTCTCGCCGTTCAGCACGTAGGAACCGTTACCGTCGCGGGCGGCGCGCGTCTTCATGCTGCCGACGTCGGAACCGGATTGCGGTTCGGTGATGGCTACCGCCGTCATCATCCGTCCCTTGGCGACCTCGGGGAAGAAGCGTTGGCGCTGTTCCTCGTTGCCGAACTGCATCAGCGGCACGATCATGGCGATGCCGTTCTGTCCGCTGATCAGGGCGATCGATTCCGATACCTTGGCGAATTCTTCCGCCGCGATGCAGACCGTGGTCAGGTTCGCGCCCGGTCCACCATAGGATTCGGGCAGGCGAAGCTGAAGCAGTCCCATGTCGCCGAATTTCGGGACCAATTCGGCCGGGAAGCGGTCGCTGCGATCGACCTCATCCGCAATGGGGACGACCTCCTTGTCGATGAAACGCTTCAAGGTGTCACGAAATGCGATCTGGTCTTCGGTGAACTGCATGTCCGGTGTCCATCAGTCTGTTGCGCGAGGGGTTCGTTATTTTGCGGACGCTGAAGTCGCAGGCTCGTCGGTGAGCTTCCATGACGAGCCGTCGAACTTCGCCATGCGAAGCGACTGATAGGGTGTGTAGTCCTCAGGCGACGTATTGAGCGTAATTCCGGGCAACATCATTTTGAAATGTTTTCCCTTCATGTTCGTCGCCTGCTTTAGCAGGTTCTCCCGCGTCAGATCGTCTCCGCACTGCCTCAGTGCGTCGGCGATCCCTTGCGCGATGATGTAGCCGGAGAGGGCGACGAAATCGCCGGGATTATCGTTCGGCACCCACTTCTTCATGAACTCGACATATTCCTTCACCTCGGCGTCGTCGGCCCAGGCAGGATCGCCGGCCTGTTTGGTGAACTGCGTCGTGATGATGCCTTGCGCATTCGCGAAACCGGCCGGCTCTAATACGGTTTTGACCGAGTTGGTCGGACTTGCGAGGAATTGTAGCGGCGTCCAACCCATCTCCTTCACCTTGCGCAGCCCTTGCGCCGTGAATTTCGGCGTCGAGAAATACAGCAGGGCGTCGGCGCCCGAGTCCTTCAGGCGAACGATCTGGGAATCGATGGTCGGCTCCGTTATTTCGTAGGCGACTTCGGCCACGATCTTGACCTTGTCTCCGAGAGCGGCCTTCAGCCCGACCAGGAAGTCCTTGCCATAGTCATCGTTCTGGTAAAGCACGCCGACCTTGGCGTCAGGCTTGTTCTTCAGGATATATTGGCCGAAGGTTTTCCCTTCCATCTCGAAGCCCGGATACATCGGTACGCTCCAGGGGAAACCCTGCCGGTCGGCAAAGCGACGCCCGCCCGCGGAAATGAAGATGTGCGGCACCTTGGCGCCGTTGAGATATTTCTGGATCGCGACGTTGGGTGTCGTGCCGACGGTGCCGACATCGGCCAGCACGCCGTCATCTTCAACCAGCTTGCGCGTCTGCTCGATCGCCTTGGGAGGACTGAAGGCATTGTCGAGCGAGATCAGCGTGACCTTGCGGCCGTTGATTCCGCCTGACGCGTTGACCATCTCGAAATAGCCGGCCATCAGCCGGCCGTAACTCGAAAAGGCTGACGCCGGGCCACTATAGGGCACGGTTTGGCCGACCTTGATCTCGGTGTCGGTGACCCCCGGTCCATATTTCTTCTCGGCGGCCGAAACGCTGCCGATGGTCGAAAGCACGATCGCAGCGATTGCCGCCGTCAGTCCAAATGTCCGGGTCATTCTTCCCTCCCAATCTTCCTTGAAATCAATTGTGATTGTGGCCACGACCTCACCTTCCCGTTGCACCGATCGCGACTTCGGGCAGTCCGATCGGGCCATAGGCGCCGGCGGAGATCGCGTCGCGCAAATCGGCCTTGCGGATCTTGCCGGTGGCCGTCATGGGCAGTGCGTTGACGAAAATGACGTCATCCGGCAGCCACCATTTCGGCAGGCGTGCCGCGAGATGGTTGATCACCTGATCGCGGGAGGCCGAACAGCCGGACTTCAAGGTAGCGAACAGCAATGGGCGTTCCTGCCATCGCGGATGCGAGACGCCAACGACCGCCGCCAGCGCCAACGCCGGATGCTCCATCGCCGCCGACTCCACGGTGATGCTGCTGATCCACTCGCCGCCGGATTTGATGACATCCTTCGAGCGGTCGACGATTTCGATAGTCCCGTCGCGATGGATACGCGCGACGTCGCCGGTGCTCAGCCAGCCGGTGGAAGTCTTCGCCTCGTGGCGGTAATAACCCGACGCAATGCAGGGGCCGCGCGCTTCCAGATGGCCCTGGGTCTTGCCGTCATGCGGTAACGGCACGCCGTCGTCGCCGACGACGCGCAGCTCGGTACCGAAACCCATGCGGCCCTGCCGCAGCTTGCGCTCAAGCTGTTGGTCCTTTGTCAGTTCGGAATAGCCGGGCGCGGGTGTCGAACGCACGCCGCCGGCGGCTTCCGTCATCCCCCACACCTGACCTACCGAAATCCCGCGGCTCTCCAGATCCTCGATCAGCGGCTTCGGCGCCTTGGTGCCGGCGACGAGCGCCGCGCGCAGCGACGGAATTCTGAAACCGGTCTCCTTGAGGTATTGAACGATACCGAGCCAGACGGTCGGTACCGCCGCGCACGCGGTCACGCGCTCGGCCGCGATCAACTCGCACAGCATCGATGGCTCGAAATTGCGGCCGGGGAGCACCAGCTTCTGACCGTTCATCGGCGCGGTGAACGGCATCATCCAGCCATTGGCATGGAACAGCGGCGCAATCGGCATCACCGCCTCAAGCTCGCCGGGCCGGAACACGCCGACCATGTCGGCCGTGCTCATGAACAGCGACGCCAGCACGATGGAGCGATGCGAATAGACGATCCCCTTTGGATCGCCTGTGGTGCCGGAGGTGTAGCAGATGATGCTCGCCGAGCGTTCGTCGAAGGAAGGCCATTGATGGTCGGCGCGTTGCGCCTTCAGCAGGCCCTCGTAGCAAATGACGTTCGCCAGCGAGCTGTCCGGCAAATCCCCGCTCGCGTCCATGAACAGCCAGCCCTTGACCGACGTCAAATGAGGCGCAAGCGATTCTGCAAGGTTCAGCGTCGCGGCATCGATGAAGATCCACTGGTCCTCGGCGTGGTTGATGATCTTGACCAGTGTTTCCTCGAACAGCCGGGGATTGATGGTGTGAAGCACCAGCCCCTGGCCGGTCACGCCGTAAAACAGTTCGAAATGATGGTGGGTATTCCACGCCAGCGATCCCAGGCGATCGCCTTTGGACAGTCCAAAGGATTGCAGCGCGGCGGAAAGCCGCAGGCAGCGCTCCTTCGCGGCGGAATAGCAGGTGCGGTGGATGCTGCCGTCGACATTGCGCGAAACGATTTCCGTTTCACCATGCGCGGTCGCGGCGTAGCGAAGAATATCCGTCGTCAGCAACGGTGTATCCATCATCAGGCCGAGCATGACGGATGTCCTCCCTGGTTCCTCCGAACGCCCGCCCGTTTGATGGGTCTGTTGGCGTGTCAGGAAAAAATGCTAACAGCCGCGACCCGAATTTACAAGCAGTCTAGCCTGTTTTATATTCGACCGCCCGACCCTCGGGGGCCGGGGCCATTGATTCAAGGGCTTACTCTGCTGCGACCGCGAAGCGATTGTTTTCTAGATCCGCCTCTAGCCGGGCTTTCTCGGCTAGAGATTTGCCAATGCTCTGCTCTTTTATGTGGCCATAGCCGCGGATCATTTCCGGCAATCGGGCCAATCTGGCGAGGATCGGAATCTGTTCGCGTCTCAGGCCTGCGGCATGCTGTTCGATCATCGCCAGATAATCCTCGATCAGCCTTCGCTCGGCTTTGCGTTCCGCCGTGTAGCCGAACGGATCGAACGCCGTGCCGCGCAGGAATTTGAACCGCGCCAGCAGCCGGAACACATGGATGATCCAGCCGCCATACTCTTTCTTTTGCAAATGACCCGTCACCTTGTCGCGGCGCGCCAGCAGCGGCGCGGCAAGGTGGAATCTGAGGCGGACATCACCTTCGAACTTTTCGCCCAACTTGGCGGCAAAGGCGCCATCGGTATAAAGCCGCGCCACCTCGTATTCGTCCTTGTAGGCCATCAGCTTGAACAGGTTTTTTGCCACCGCCTCCGTGAGTTCACTGGAGCCAGGTGAGGCCTTGGTTTCGGCATTTCGAACTGTTGTCACTGTCGAGAGGTAGAGATCGGAGTAGGTCTGGTTCTGATAATCGGTCAGGAATTTGACGCGATAGGCGATCTGTTCGTCGAGGGTCGGGGTCGTCGTCATGGCGCGTGCCCGGAACTGGGTGACGCTGCGGACGCGCGCGAGGTCGTGCGCGGCCAGCCGTCCCCACGAAAAGGCCTGCTTGTTCATCTCGATCGCGGCGCCGTTGATTTCGATGGCGCGCATGATCGCTTCCAGCGAAAGCGGAATGGCCCCTTTCTGGAAAGCGAGGCCGAGCATAAAGGCGTTGGTCGCGATGCTGTCGCCCATCAAGGCCGACGCGACGCCCGTGGCGTCGATGATGTCGAGGTTTTTGTCGCCAATGGCATCGCGAAGCGTGTCCTGCATCGCCTTCACTTCGAAATCGATATCGGGATTCATCACGAAGCTGGCGGTGGGCTGCAGGTCGGCGTTGACGATGGCAAGGGTAGCGCCGCGTTCGACGCGGCTTAAAGCCGTAGCACTTGCGGAAACCACAATATCGCAACCGAGGATGAGATCGGCGCCGCCGGAAGCGATGCGGACGGTCGCGATGTCTTCCGGCGTCGGGGCGATCCGGACATGGCTCATGACCGCGCCATTTTTTTGCGCAAGACCCGTGAAGTCCAGCGCCGAGCAACCTCTGCCGTCGAGATGGGCGGCCATGCCGAGCAGGGCACCGATCGTGATGACCCCGGTGCCGCCGATCCCGGTGACCAGGATATTGAAGGGCGCGTCCAGTTCGCGCCGGGGCGGCAACGGAAGATCGGCGAACAGCTGGCCTGAATCGATCGAGGAAGTCTCCGCCTTCTTCAGTGTGCCGCCGTGGACAGTGACAAAACTCGGGCAAAATCCCTCGACGCAGGAATAGTCCTTGTTGCAGTTCGACTGGTCGATCTGGCGCTTGCGGCCGAATTCGGTGTCGAGCGGCTGAACCGAAACGCAGTTCGAGGTTTGCGAGCAATCGCCGCAGCCTTCGCACACGAGATCGTTGATGAAGACGCGCTTGGGCGGATCCGGATACAGGCCGCGCTTGCGGCGGCGGCGCTTCTCGGCCGCGCAGGTCTGGTCGTAGACCAGAACGGAAAGACCCTTGATCTCGCGCAGTTCGCGCTGAACCTCGTCCATCTCGCGGCGATGGTGGACGGTCGCGCCCGCGGGGAAATATCCCTTCGGGTATTTGCCGGGATCGTCCGAGACGATGGCAACGCGCTTGGCGCCTTCGGCCCACACCTGATGGGTAATTTGCGAGACGGTCAGGCCGCCCTCGGCCGGTTGACCGCCCGTCATCGCGACCGCGTCATTGTAGAGAATCTTGTAGGTGATGTTGACGCCGGCGGCGGCTGCGGCCCGCAGCGCCAGTAATCCCGAATGGGTGTAGGTGCCGTCGCCGAGGTTCTGAAAGACATGGGCTTCGCTGGTGAAGGGTGCCTGGCCGATCCAGCTCACGCCCTCGGCGCCCATATGCGAGATCGTCGCGGTGCGCCGGCTCGGAATAGATAGCGCCATGCCGTGACAGCCGATGCCGGCCATCGCACGGCTGCCTTCCGGCACCTTGGTCGAGGTGTTGTGCGGACACCCCGAACAGAAATACGGCGTCCGCTGCAGAGCGATCGGCGCGCGCGTTGTTGCCGGATACTCAAAGGCTTCCAGCCGTGCCAGTCGCTGTTCCAGCAACGGGCTCTGGTGACCAAGTCGGCGCAGCCGCGAAACAACTGCCGCGGCGACGATGGTCGGCGTGAGTTCGCCCTCGCTCGGCAACAGGATCGCGCCGCGTTCGTCACGCTTGCCGACCACGGAAGGACGCTTTGAGGCATCCATGTTGTAGAGAATCCGCACCAGCTGGTCTTCGATGAAGCCGCGCTTTTCCTCGACCACGAGTACGTCCTGCAGCCCTTCGGCAAAGCGTTTCGCGCCGCTCTCTTCCAGCGGCCAGGTCATGGCGATTTTATAGATCCGCAAGCCGAGTTCCTGCGCATCCCGGTCGGTGATCCCGAGGTCTGCCAGCGCTTGCCGCAGATCGAGATAGGCCTTGCCGGTGGCGGCAATGCCAAGCCGCGCCGGCTTGCTGTCGAGCACGACGCGGTCGAGCTGGTTGGCGCGCGCGAAGGCGGCAACGGCATCCATCTTCGGGCCGTGCAGCCGTCGCTCCTGGTCGAGCGGCGGATCTGGCCATCTGATATTCAACCCGCCCGGCGGCATTTCAAAATCCGTTGGCAGCACCACCTGCACGCGCGACGGATCGCTATAGATCGACGCGGAACTCTCGACCGTCTCGGAGATCGCCTTGAATCCGACCCAGCAGCCGGAAAATCGCGAAAGCGCGAAGCCATAAAGGCCGAGATCGAGATAATCCTGCAGCGTTGCCGGATTGAAGACCGGCATCAGCGCCGCGGCGAACACCTGTTCGCTCTGGTGCGCCAGCGTGGAAGATTGGCAACCATGATCGTCGCCGGCCAAGGCAAGCACGCCGCCGTTGCGCGATGTGCCGGCCGAGTTGGCGTGCTTGAGCGCGTCGACCGAGCGGTCGACGCCTGGACCCTTGCCATACCAGATCCCGAACACGCCATCGACCTTGGCGCCCGGAAACAGCCCAACCTGCTGGCTGCCCCACACCGCGGTCGCCGCCAGATCTTCATTCAGCCCGGGGACGAAGGCGATATCCTGCGATTGCAGCACCGACTTTGCGCGCCACAAGGCGTTGTCATACATGCCGAGCGGAGAGCCGCGGTAACCGGAAATAAATCCGGCGGTATTGAGGTTGTGCGCGCGATCCCGTTCGCGCTGCAACATTGGCAATCGAACCAGCGCCTGAATTCCGGAAAGGTAGATTCGCTTGGTATCGAGCCGGTATTTGTCCTCCAACCCGACCTGCATCAGCGTCATCTTGGTGCTCCGTTAAATTTCATGGTGGGCTGGGACGTCGGGCGGAAGCCTTATTGTTTTGTTATTGGCGGCTAGAGGCAGGGCGTTGACAGGCCATCGACCGCAAGCAGATCGATCCGGTCGATCAGTGAAAACGATGTGTCGCCAATGTCAATATCGGTGAAGAAATTCATCGGATCGGCATGTCCGCAGATCACGTCGGCGAAGTGCCAATCGGCTAGTCCCACCGTCTTAGCCCCGGCCATGATCGCAAGCCTGATCGGGTGGTTGGCGCCGACGCCGCGGGAGGTCTGGTATCCATCGGCGACGCAATAGAGTTCGACGCGGACCTTGCCCGTCAAAATGTCCTGAACCGACAGCTCGACATCGATAAAGCCGAACGCGGGATCGTCGTTCGAGCCCTTCTCATAAAAGTAGAACGCTCCGATCTTGCCATGCACACACGAGCCGAGTTTGCGGTCCCGCGGCACTTGCGGATCGGGCCGGGCCGGCGTTCGCGGGGGCAGGGGCCCGAGCGAACAGAACTGTCGATACGAATAGCACTCTCCCACGCGCTTCTCCCTGATCTTGCTTTACCTGTTGTTTGTTTCGCCTCTCAAGGCGTCCGGTTCAGGAAGCGTGCGGCATTAGCCGCCAATGTCTCCCGGCTCGCGTCGAGCGCCTGTTCGGCGAATTGCGCAGGGCGGTCCTGTTTGATTGAAAAGGGATAGTCCGATCCCACCACGATGTGATCCGAGCCAACGGATTCGGCGAGGAACCGCAGCGCAGGCCGGTCGTAGAGGATGGTGTCATAGTAGAACGCCCGCGCCATCTCGGCCGGATCGCGCGCAAACAGCTCCCGCAGCGGAGGTCCGAGGCTGTGCGCATGCTTCAGCCGCGGAAGAATCCACGGCAGCGCGCCGCCGCCGTGGCTCAGCAATATTCGCAATTTTGGAAAACGCTCGGTGATCCCGTGAGTCAGCAGCGACGTCGCGGCGAGCGCGGTTTCAAGCGGGAAGGCGGCCACGGCAGCGAGCTCCGGGCGACCGGCCATTCGCTCCAGGCCTGACGGATGCAGCGGATGGATCATGATCGCGAGATCAGCCTCCTCGGCGGCGGCATAAAACTCATGCATGCGCGGATCGCCCAGCGCCACGCCATTGATGTGCGTGCCGATTTCGACGCCGCACAGCCCCAGCGCGCGGATGCCGGCCAGACGGCGCGCTGCAAGGCCAGGGTCCTGAACAGGCGCCATGCCGATACCGACAAAACTTTGCGGATGCGCTGCGCACAGTTTGGCGATGGCGCGGTTGACATGATCGGATAACGCGTCGGCATCATCGGCGGGAAACCAATGCGACAGCAGTTCGGGCATTGGCGAGACGACCTGAACGTCGACGTCGTCAGACTGCATGTCCTCAAGACGGCGGCCGGCATCCCAGCTTCGGGAATCGATCAGGCGGAATACCTTTCCGCCGACCATCACCGCGGAGCTGTTGCCGCCGCGGTGCTCGATGGAAGGCCAGCGCGGATTGCGTCCCGCGGCCGGCGACATTGTCTCGGGAACAAAGTGGGTATGCACGTCGATCGCCCTGGCCACCGCTTTCTCCCCTTGTGATGCACTGCGATAGCCGCGTGGATCGACATTATCACTTTACAAGCAGGTTGGACTGTTTTTAATGTCCGCGCAATCAAAGAATAATTCGGGCCACTTCCCGCGTCTGGCAAAACCGGGAAAAGAGCAACTGTTTTGGGAGTGAAGAACTTGGGAGTGAAGAGCTTGGGAGTGAAGAGCCGGTGCTAGCAGTCGAAAAAATCGTGATCGCCGGCGCCGGCCAGGCAGGAGGACGCGCGGCCGAGGCGCTGCGATCCGCCGGCTTTCACGGCTCGATCACGGTGATTGGCGAGGAAAAGCATCCGCCCTACGAGCGCCCGCAACTATCGAAGGAACTGCTGGCAACGCTGGATGCACCGGTGGCCTATCTCAAACCTGCCGGCGACTGGGCCAGCCTGCTCGACATCACCATGGTCACCGGAGCCGCCGTGGTCGCATGCGATGCCGAGCGACAGACCGTTGCAACCGGCGACGGCAAGGTCTTCGGCTATGACCGGCTACTGCTCGCCACCGGCACCCGGCCGAGGCGGATCGGGACATTCGAGCCGACCGATAGGCGGGTTCACTATCTTCGTAGTATCGAAGACGCCCTGCATCTGCGCCAGTCGTTCCATCGTAAGGACCGCGTGGTCATCATCGGCGGCGGCGTCATCGGGCTGGAGGCCGCCTGCGCCGCAGCCAAGCATGGATGCGATGTCACCGTGGTCGAGAGCCAGCTGCGATTGCTGGCCCGGGCATTCCCCGGATTGGTGAGCGACGTCGTCGAGGCGAGGCATCGCAACAATGGCGTCCGCTTCGAGTTTGGCGTCACGGTCGCGGCAGCGACTTTGGACGGCGTCCGTCTGACCAACGGAACCGAGCTGAAGGCGGACATCATCCTGGTCGGAATCGGCGTCGATCCCAGCAACGCGATCGCGCGCGATCTGGGTCTTTCCGCCGATGCCGGTATCGAGGTCGACGCCTGCGGACGGACGGCAGCACCCAATGTTTTCAGCGCCGGCGACGTGGCGCTGCAATGGAGCAAATGCCACGACCGCGCCATCCGCGTCGAGACCTGGGCCAATGCGCAGAACCAGGCGATCTGCGTCGCCGGCAACATGGCCGGAGCAAATCGCGAATACAGCGATCCGCCGTGGTTCTGGTCCGATCAATACGATCTCAACATCCAGGTCGTCGGCGACATGATCAATGCCGACCACATTGTGCGCGGCGACATCAAGGGTGACCGCTTCTCGGTGGCTGCGATGCGCGGCAGCGAGATCGTGGGTGCGATCTCGATCAATGCCGCCAAGGACATGGCGATGTTCCGGCGGCTGGTTGCCAGGCAATCACGGCTCGACCGGTCCGACGTTAAATCGACGGCGTATGATCTGCGGCAGGCACTTAAAATCAATTGATCAAGGGAGGCACTCCGATGAATGCGATTGGGCCGATGAAGACAGCGCTTCTGATTGATGAATCGAGGAAGATTTTCAAGGTTTCCCGGCAGGCCTTTGTCGATCCCGCCATTCTGGAGCTGGAGCGTGCCCAGATATTCGACAAATGCTGGCTCTATCTCGGCCACAGCTCGGAACTCGCCAAGCCCGGCGACTTCGTCACCCGTTCGGTCGGAGGCCGCAACATCCTGTTCGCCCGTGACGGCAAGGGCAATCTCAAGGCGATGCTCAACACCTGCCCGCATCGCGGCGCGCAGGTCTGCCGCGAGAAGCATGGCAGCGCCAAATCATTCCAGTGTTTCTATCACGGCTGGGTGTTCGGCCTGGACGGGACGCTGCGCAGCCAGCCCGGCGAAGCCTCTTATGCCGAGGACTTCAAGGAGCGCAGCACCTCCAGCATGCAGCAGGTGCCGCGGTTCGACAGCTATCGCGATCTTAACTTCATCTGCTTCGACAAGAACGTCGAAAGCCTCTCCGACTATCTCGGCCCGGTCAGGGAATATCTCGACCTGATTTGCGACCAGGCGGAAACCGAAATGACGATCGTCGGCGGCACGCAGGAATATTCGATGCGCGCCAACTGGAAGCTGCTCACCGAGAACAGCATCGACGGCTATCACGCGCTGACGACGCATGCGACTTACCTGGACTATCTCAAGGCGACGACCGGCGGCCTGGCCCAGGTCGGATTCGCAGGTTCGGCGCGCGATCTCGGCAAGGGGCACGCGGTTCTCGAATACAAGGCGCCATGGGGCCGTCCGGTGGCGCAGTGGATTCCCTCGTGGGGCGAGGAGGGCAAGCGCGAATTGTCGAGGCTCTATGACGGGCTGATAACTCGGTTCGGCCAGGAGCGGGCGGATCGCATCGCTACGTTCAACCGCAACCTGTTCATTTTCCCGAATCTCGTGATCAACGACATCATGGCGGTGACGGTACGGACCTATTATCCCGCGGCGCCCGATTTCATGAACATCAGCGCCTGGGCGCTGGCGCCCAAGGAGGAAACCGAGTGGGCGCGGAAATACCGGCTCTTCAACTTCCTCGAGTTTCTCGGCCCCGGCGGATTTGCGACCCCCGACGACGTCGAAGCGCTCGAACAGTGTCAGCGAGGTTTTCGCAACTCCAGCGAGGCGCAATGGAACGATATTTCGAAGGGCATGGGCAAGGAAGATCCGTCCTATGATGACGAGGCCCAGATGCGGGCCTTCTGGTCGAACTGGAACGAACATATCTTCCAGGTGCCGGCATGAGCGACGGAGTATCCACGATGCAAACCATAGCTCGCACCGACGTCGAGGACTTCCTGTTCGCGGAGGCCGAACTGCTCGACGAATGGCGGCTGCCGGAATGGCTCGAACTGTTCACGGACGATGCGATCTATTACGTCCCGGCAACGGATCTGGCGGTCGACGCCTCGCCCGACAATAACCTGTTCTACGTTGCCGACGACCGCTTTCGGCTCAGCGAACGGGTCAAGCGTTTGATGAAGCGGACGGCGCATGCCGAATTCCCGCATTCGCGGACGCGGCATCTGGTCAGCAACGTCCGGATCAGGAAACGTATCGGCGACGATCTCGAAGTCAGCTCGGCGTTTATCACCTACCGCACCAAGGACGGCGTGACCGATACGTATTTCGGCAGCAACAGGTATCGCCTGGTGCCGGGCGACGGCACCTTCCGGATCAAGGAGAAGCGCTGTCTGCTGGACAGCGAAGGTCTTCGCGCCCAGGGCCGCGTCAGCATCATTCTGTGAAAGCAAGGCAGGCAATGGATCAGAAATTGAAAAACAACGTCGCTATCGTCACCGGCGCCGCGCGGGGCATCGGCCTTGCGATCGCGGAGCGGCTGGCGCGCGACGGCGCGAAACTGGTTGTTGCGGACATGGATGGCGCCGAGCTCGACAAGGCGGCGAAGCATCTTGGCAAGGAGTTCGGAGCCGAGGTGGTCAGTCATGCCGGTGACCTATCGTCGGAAAGCGTTGCAAAAGCGACGATCGATCTGGCGGTCGACCGGTTCGGTCGGCTGGACGTGCTCGTGAACAATGCCGGCGGCGGCATCATCAAGGCCTTCGCCGAACATACCCCGGAGACACTGCGGACCACGATCGATCGCAACCTGTGGACCGTGCTGTGGTGCTCCTGGCACGCGATCCCGAAAATGCGGGCCAATTCCTACGGCCGGATCGTCAATCTCGGCGCCGACTCCGTCCGGAACGGATTGTGGGACCATGCCGCGTACAACGCCGCCAAGGGCGGGGTTCATGGCTTGACCACCGGCATGGCGCGCGAATTCGCGCGCGACGGGATCACCGTGAACACGGTGGCGCCGTGTGCGGTGAACACGCCGCAAATGGTTGCGATCACCAAGCGCGACCCGGCGCTCGCCGCGAAATTCGTTAGTGTGATTCCAATGGGCCGCCCCGCCGAGATGGAGGAGGTCGCATCCATGGTCAGCTATCTTGCATCCGCCGAAGCTTCGTTCGTGACCGGGCAGGTCATCAGCGTGAACGGCGGAAGCACGATGCTTTAGGGCGCAAGACGATGCCGGAAACCGTTGTGTTATGCGGGATCGATGAGGTGACGGAAGGCGAGATCAGGCAAGCCTCGCTTCCCGATGGCTCGCATGTGGCACTGTATCGTGTCGGTGAGGCGATCTATGCGACCGCGGACAAATGCACCCATGGCGAGGTGTCGCTGTCGGAGGAGGGGATTTTGACGGGCAAGATCGTGGAGTGCACCTTTCATTTCGGAACGTTCGACGTCACCACGGGCGAGCCGACCGGCATGCCCTGCGAAATTCCACTCAAAACCTATCCGGTCAAGGTGATCGACCAGCAAGTCTGCATAGAGGTCTGACATGGCAGTTCGCGCAAACAGAATTTCTACGGCGGCAGGCTCGGCGCGGCGTTCGGTCGAGACGGCGCGCCATCGCACACAGGCCGAACGCAGCGAGGAAACCCGCACCCGCATCCTGAAGGCCGCGGCCAATCTTATTCGCAAGCGCGGCTACGCGCGCTTTCGGACCGCGGAGGTCGCCAAGGAAGCCGGGCTGTCCCGGGGCGCCCAGCTGCATCATTTTCCGACCAAGGATTCGCTTGTCGTTGCGACCCTCGAATATGTCTTCGAGCAGGCGCGCGTGCTCAGCCGGCGCCGGGCGTCCGCGGTGAACAAGCCCCGCGATCTGATCGAGGCGGTCATTGAGGACGCGCGGGAGTTCTTCTTCAGCGAGCACTTCATGATCGCGATCGATATCGTTCTTTCGACCTCGACCGATCAATCCGTGCGCAAGCAGATCCTGGATATTTCACGCAAGGCGCGGCGTCCGGTCGAGACCGCATGGACCGAGGCACTAGCGGCAAACGGCGTTCCCGGACAGCTGGCGTCCGACCTTGTCGCCTTGACCCTCAGTCTCGTCCGCGGAATGGCGCTGCGAACCCTGTGGGATAACGATCCGAAGTGGTTCGACGAACTGTTCGCGCTCTGGCGTCAGATGATCAAGGTGTTCCTCAGCGAACGGCAGCCCCGATCGAGGCCACGATGAGCGGGAGCCTGTGCCCATGAATCCGGACGGCCACCCGCTCGTTGTGTCGGTCTGCTACATTCGTATCGCTGCAAGCGAGTTGCATGCGAGCGCGAGGTTTGCGGCTGACGTCTTCGGGCTGCAGCGCGTCGCGGAGAAAAACGGCGAGATCGCGTTTCGTTCGGACAACCGGTTCCGCACCTTGAGCATCAGCAATGGGTCAGGCGCCGGCTCGAGCATCGGGATCGAAGCGTGGGACGAGGCGGCGCTTGTTGGAATCGAAAAGCGGCTGACCAAAGGTGGCTTCACTGTGAGCCGCGCGACAACAGATGATTGCCGGCTTCGCTACGTTCAGGCCGCCCTGCTGGCCCGGGATGGTTCGGGCAACAGCATTGATCTGGTCGCGCGCCCGACGCAAAGCGGCCGCCGCTATTTCCCCAGCCGTGACGCCGGCATCACCGAGCTTCATGGCGTCGGCATCCGATCGACGGATATGGCGCGGGACCTTCAGTTCTGGAAAGAACTCGGCGCCGAGGTCAGCGACTGGGTTGGCGACATCACATATCTGCGGATCGATGGCTTGCACCATCGCATCGCGCTTTATCCGGCGAAGCGGCACGGTCTCCTGTATGCGGCGTTCGAGGTCGAAACGCTCGATAACATCATGCAGAACGGCTACTTCATGCAGGAACGCCAGATCAAGATCGTGCAAGGCCCCGGCCGCGAGCCGTGCTCGAAGCAGATCTTCCTTCATGTCGAAGGGCCCGACGGCATCATCTTTTCATATGTGAACGGAATGAAGGAGATCGGTTCGGTGCGTCGTCCGGCTCGGCAGTTTCCGCTGGCGCCGCAATCGCTTTGCGACTGGGGCAGCGAGGCCAAGGACGTGCCGGAACTGAGCGCCGGCGTGAATTAGGTCGTGAACCCCCGGGAGAACAAGCATGATCAATCTGAAAGACGTGAGCTATGTGCGCCTGGGAACCCCGGATATGGAATCGGCGGAGACCTTTGCGACCAGTTGCCTCGGACTGCAGGTCGCCGAGCGGGCCAAGAAAGCGCTCTATCTGAGATCCGACGACCGGTCGCATACGCTGTGCTACACCGAAGGTGATCCCAGCGATCAGGCGGTCGGGTTCGAGATCGAAGACGAGGACTGTCTGCAGCAGGCAGCCGCCACGCTGGAGCGGCTTGGTCATCGCGTGCACGGCGGCTCCGCGGATGAGGCGGCCCGGCGCAAGGTGCGGGCCTTCATCGGTTTCGACGATCCGAGCGGAAATCATATCGAACTCGTGGTGCGTCCGGAGCGAAGCGGCCGGCGTTATTTCGCCTCACGCGACGCAGGAATTACCGGCTTCAGCCATATCGGCCTCAATTCGACCGATCCTGGACGCGACGAACGGTTCTGGACGCAGGTCTGCAACGCGCGCGTCAGCGACCGCATCGGCGATATTCCCTTGATGCGCGTCAATGCGATCCACCACACCATTGCGCTGGTGCGGGCGTCAAAGGCCGGCATCCAGCACGTCAACCATCAGGTCGAGTCCAGCGACGACGTGCTGCGGTCGTATTATTTTCTGAGCGAGCGCCGCGTCCCGATTGTGTTCGGTCCCGGCCGTCATCCGACTTCCGGCGCGCGCTTTCTCTATTTCAACGGACCGGACGGAATGGTGTTCGAATACTCCGTCGGCGTCGACGAAATCGAGGACGAGGCGACTCACCGGCCCCGGCAGTTCGGCTTTGAGCCGACCAGCTTCTGCATGTGGGGATCGAAACCCGCCGGCATGGCTTTGCCCAACGATAAATAAAAACGCATCGGCGCATCGGCTGCATGCGCGATGGCATCAGGCGAGGAAACAAATGGATTTTGGTCTTCGGAACCGCACAGCGATTGTCTGTGCGGCGAGCATGGGTTTGGGCAAAGCCTGCGCGGTCGCCCTTGGCACCGAGGGCGTCAAGCTCGTCATCGTTGCAAGGCGTCGCGAAATCCTGGAGCGCGCGGCGGATGAAATCCGCTCGCTGACGGGCGCTGACACGGTGGCCGTTGCCGCCGACGTCACGACGCAGGAGGGGCGGGACGCCATTCTGGCCGCCTGTCCCGATCCGGATATTCTCATCAACAATGCCGGCGGTCCGCCCGCCGGCGATTTCCGCAACTGGGATCGCGGCGACTGGATCAAGGCGCTCGATGCCAACATGCTGGCGCCGATCGAACTGATGAAATCCACCATCGATGGCATGATCGCGCGTAGGTTCGGTCGGATCGTCAATATCACCTCGCATGCGGTCAAGGCGCCGATCGCCATGCTCGGGCTGTCGAACGGCGCGCGCTCCGGTCTTACCGGCTTTGTCGCGGGTCTGGCTCGCGCCAATGCCGAGCATAACGTCACCATCAACAATCTGCTGCCGGGCACGTTCGATACCGATCGGCTGAAGTCGAACCTGCAGGCGCTCGCGGCCAGCACAAAACGGTCCACCGAGGCGGTCACGGAAGATATCCGCTCCAGCAATCCGTCGCGGCGGTTCGGCCGCCCCGAGGAGTTTGGCGCGACCTGCGCGTTCCTGTGCTCGGCGCAAGCCGGCTACATCACCGGCCAGAATATTCTCATTGATGGCGGTTCGTATCCCGGAACGTTCTGAGGCCAGCGCGTGCCATGCGCCGATCTTCGCCAGAGTTCTGGCCATCTTATTCTTTTGCGATTTTCAGTGCTGGAAAGAATAGTCTGCGCGGCACGGCGCAACACCGGATGGCGGCACGTCCAGGCGCACCGCAACACCTTCGAGTTCAGGGCTGGGGGCCGGATAGAGCTTCATAACCAG
>Ga0137403_10001073_pt1 | contig 34619 bp, 19 predicted proteins | sample CZOMad2_1_16fung_FD_122057 | JGI IMG/M metagenome (GOLD analysis project Ga0137403, IMG submission 122057) | Vadose zone soil fungal communities from Angelo Coast Range Reserve, California, USA - CZOMad2_1_16fungal (Hybrid Assembly) | ecosystem: Environmental > Terrestrial > Soil > Vadose zone... | reverse complement strand
GGGGTGCAGGGGGAGACGAGGGGGGAGGAGAAGAGGGGGGAGCGGCCGCGGGCCCTGCGAGGGGATAAGTTGACCCCTCCGTGGGCCCTCCGCCACATTCTTCTACAGTAGGATTCACTGGATACACGCTGAAGTAGAGCTGCACCGCCCGCCGCAGGATCTCCGTCGCGGCCACGCGCTCGGCCGCCGCGGCCTGCGCCATCTGCAGCGCGGCCCTTCCCCAGAGGCGGATCTTCACGGTCTTCGCGATCTGCATCCCCCCTCCTCCGTGCCGATCCTTGCCTCTCCGACGTTTTAACACAGTGCTCTACACGATCCTTTTGCGGTACCATACAGCTATTCGAGCCGAGATGTCGACACTTCGTGCGAAGAAACGTTGGGCGTGTGCGGGAGGAGGCCCGCGGCGGGGCCGGGAAGGGGAGCAACGGGTCACCGGCGGCATGCCGCCGACGACCGGCGAGCCGGGTGTCGGTGACCGGCTGCCAGGTGTCGAGGACCGGCGGAGGGGGTGAGGGATCGGCTGCGGGGTGCGGGGGACCGGCGGGCAGGGTATGCGTCACCGGCTGCAGTGCGCGAGGGACCGGTGGGCAGGGTGGCGGGGATCGGTTGCAGAGCGCCGGAGGGCGGCTGCAAGGTGCGAGGGATCGGCTGCAGTGCGCCGGTGATCGGCGGGCAGGATGCGAGGGATCGGCAGCAGGACGCCGGGGACCCGCTGCCTGCCAGCAGCGATGGCGATTGACGTCTCGGAAGAGACACCCGTAGAGGTAGCAGCAGACCGCCCTCTTTCCTCGTTGCGTGGGTTCCTCAAGGGAACGAGAACGACCGGTTTTCGCGAGAAGAAGGATCGATTTTGAAGGTGGTCGATTCGTCGGGTTGGCTGGAGTTCTTCACCGACGGACCACTCGCAGGCCCCGATTTCATGGAGCTCCGGGAGTGATCTACCTCGAGAAGCCGCGTCCGGTTTGACGCCGGATGGGTGCGAGCCGGGAGAGGGCCTGGTGAGTGAGGAACAAGAGCCCCATTCAAGAACCAAGGCTCTCGAGTGCAGCGGCAACGCGAAATCCGACAACATCGTACCGACGCCAGGACGGGTACCTGTCGCGGAACGCAGCCCTCAAGTGCCCCGCGGGGCTGAACCAGCCGCCGCCCCGAACGACACGTACCGAGCCCTCAGACCCTACGGCGATGGGATCGCGAGGCACTTCGCGGGCCGCGGCTCTCTTGACGTAGGTCTTGTCATCCCACGCGTCGCGGCACCACTCCCATACATTACCGGCCTGGTCGAGCGTGCCGAAAGGACCTCGACCGGCTGGACAGGAGCCCACGGGAGCTGGCTGGCCCTTCTCCCAATCGAGACCGAAGCACGCCCGCGTTGCGTCCGGTGGCTCATCCCCCCAGGGGTATTTCCTTCCGGTGGCTCCGCGCGAGGCGAGCTCCCATTGCGCCTCGCTCGGGAGCATCACGGCCCGGCCCCACACCTCACCAAGCCAGCGGCAGAACGCCTGGGCGTCTTCCCAGCTTACGCCCACGACCGGCTGCTCGGGAGAGGAGAAGCGTCGGTCCCGCCAGTAGAGAGGCTCCGCGGCGCCAGTCTGCTCCAGGAAGACCGCGTACTGCGCGTTGCTCACCGGGGTCTCGCCCAGCCAGAAGGGCGAGACCCACACCGGATGGACCGGCCGGCTGTCCTTCCATTCCCTGTCCCCCATCTGGAAACGCCCCACCTGTACCCATACGAACCGGAGTCCCGTCTGTGGTTCGACGACCGGCTGGCGGGAAAAGGCGGACCGCTCGCTCACGGGTGCCGAGGCTTCCGCCAAGGTACGGTCCAGTGCCTCGAGAGCCGTGGGGCTAAGCCCGCCGCGTAGGTCGACCCAGGGTGTGCTCCGGAGGAACTCGGGCAGCGCCGGCCGGTCGCCGCTCGCCGGAAGTTGGGCGATGACGATTGCACGACGGCCGCGAGCGAAGAGCCGGAGACAGCTCGCGAGCTCCCGCTTCTCCCAGGGCGCTTGGCCTATGGGACCCACGGCCACGACCACGCCCCGGGCCTCGCGGACTAGCCGTTCAGGGTCTTTCCTCCAGGTCGAGTCCTCCGCGCCCGCTGCGGCCTGCCAACCTCGGCCGCGCAGTGCCTGGGCTAGGACGACGGACATTTCTTTGTCCGCGGGATGGTGCAGGACAAAGACGGCCTCGCCCGCCTTGGCCTCGGGCCGCGTGGCGAGGTCATCGACGAACTGGCGGGCGAGGGCGGCGACGTCCGGATGCGCAATGCCGAGGAGGGCGCGAACGGGTGCCTCGATCCGTGGATCCTGCCGGCCACGCAGGAGGCGGAGCACCGTGGCCTGGCGCTCCGGAGCCACTTCGGGACCGAGCGCCGCGAGGAATGGGCCAAGGTCCGGCTCCGCCGCTTCCTCCAGGCAGGCGCGGAGGAGGTCGGCCTGATCGAGAAGGACCTTGGAGGCGAGCAGCTTCTCCAAGAGCGGAGCGAAGACCGCGTGCCCGGGAAGGCCGGAGAGCAGGAGAAAGACCTCCTGCCACCACTCTTCCCCGGCATGCGCACAGAGCTCGTCGAGCAGGGCGACGCCTTGGCTCGCGACGTGCGAGGCCGCGAGGTACTCCTGGAGCCCCAGGTGGAGGAGGCCGTAGCGATGCTCCCCGTAGTCGGCGAGTACGCCTGCCTCGCGATGCAGCCACTCCAAGACTTCTCGGGCGCCCACCTGGCGACCCCGCGGGGCCAGGCAGTCGGCGAGGAGGTCCGCCAGCTCGGCGACGGAGAGGTCATCCCAGCTCTGCCGGCAATGAAGTTGCCAGGCGATCGAGCGCAGGAGGGCGAGGGCAGTCTCAACGTCCAACGGTGGCTCGGCCGACTTCTCTGCGCCGGCGCTGTCCCGCTTGCCATGGCTCCACGGTCCGAGGAGGACGCGCAGGCACTGATCGTAGAACGCGGACCGATGCCGGGGCATCTGGCCACCGCGGTAGGCGATGACGCAAAGGAGGGTCAAGAGGAGCGGCGAGCCCACCAGGACCTTCCAGCGCTGCGAGCCGTAGCCGGGACCATCCAGGGCCGCCAGCAGACTCTCGGTCGCTCGCAGCGCTTCTTGGGGCGAGAGCCGGTCGGGCAGCGCCCGCTGCGCGGCGCGGAACCAGTGACGCACCAGGTCACGGCACTGGGCGGCATCTAGGGGGCGGACCTCCAGAGGAGAGAAGCGGCCGCTGAGGCGCACTCGCTCGCTGTAGCCGGCGAAGCGGCAGGAGACGACGGCGCGAAGCGACTCCCGGCCGGCACCGATGGGCGACAAGTCCTCCAGAAATCTGCAGACTTCGGCACGGAGCCCCTCGTCCGCGATCTCGTCGAGGCCGTCGAGAAGGAGGAGGAGCCTGCTGTGCTCCCAGAGCCGGGGACTCAGGTCTCGCGGGATCTCCCCCTTCGCCACGTCGCCCAGTTCGCGTTCCAGCTCACGCTGGAGGAAGTCCGTAAAGGGGCGGAAGAGGTCGTCTGCCGTGAAACGCCGGAGGCGGAGGAAGACCGGAAGGGTCCCGGAATCGAGGCCCAGCGCCTCCGGCCCCTTTGGCTCCAGGCAACGATGGAGGAGCTTCAAGAGGCCGGTCGTCTTGCCGGCGCCGGGATCGCCCAGGAGGATCGCATGCGGGGTGGCGGCGCGCGGGGTGAGGAAGAGGCTCTCGATCCCCAGTTCGTCGTTCGCCTCCGTCATCTGACGCCGCTCGTCAGCGAGGTCCGCGGCGGGGAAGGCCTGCGGGCGCCGGACGATGTGCAGCGGAACGTAGATCTCGTCGAAGCGCAGCTTCCCGAGGTCGCCGCCTCCCAGGCCGATGAGACTCAGGCCGTCGTAACGCGCGGCGGCCCAGGCGCGGTAGCGGAGGAGGGGGTCGGCTCCCGGCGTCGCCGGCTGCCGGCGCCGTATCCCGTCGACGAGGCGATCGAGAGCGGCCGGCGTCATGCCGGCGCGCAGGTCGGACCAGGTGAATTCGCGCAAAAACAGTGGAAGCTCCGGTTTCTCGGGAGAGCCGGGGAGGAGGACCGGGATGACCAGGAGGCCGCGCGCGACGAACTGGGAGAGGAGGGCCCGCATCTCGAAGTCCTCCCAGGGGCCGAGGCCGTCCTGGCCGACGAGGACCGCGCCGGCGCCGGCCGTCGCGAGGACCTCTTCCAGGGCCTTCTGCCAGGGCTCACCAGGAAGGAGCGAGTCCTCGTCGAGCCATACCTCAAGGTCCCGGGCGCGGAGAGCGGCCGCAAGCTCGCGGACCGCGGGCTTGTCCGTGCCGTTGTGGCTCAGGAAGACCTCGATGCGATTGGGCATGGGCGCAAGAGATTGTAGCGCGGATAACCGCTCGTGCGGGGCGGCTTCGCCGTTCCAGCCCGAGACCCCCTGAAACTCCTCCCCAGCCCCCCTCGTAGGGCCGGGCAGAAAGTTCCCCTCCTGCTGGGGCGGGCGACCTGGGAGATGTAATTCCCTTGGATGCCCATCGTGTAGCAAGCAGGAAATTCCCCCCGCGCTCGGGCGGGCAACCTGGGAGGCCTCATGTCGAACCTGGCGCGCCTCCCAAGTGCCGCCTCCCAAGTGCCAGCCGTTTAGCGAGGGCTCTACCTCCTCTCCTCCGAGGGACGAGCGAGCCGCGTCGTTCATGGTTCGAGGAGTCTCTGGATGGTGTGCATCGGCAGCACCAGGCGGAGCGAGTCGGGTAAGCGCACGAAGCCGTTTGCTTCATAGAAGGCGGCGGCGCGCTCATGAATTGCGTCGACCACCAGCATCGACGATCCGATCGTGGCCGCGCTCGCATAGGCGCGCCGCACCGCGTCGGCGAGAAGCATCGCGCCCAAGCGTTCGCCCTGCCGGGCTGCCGAGACTGCCAGGCGTCCGACGAGCGTGGCGCTGACCAGCGGATAGCGCGGGATATGTTTGCGCGCTGCAGCTGGAACGTCGCCCTGCGGCAGCGCTGTGGCGCAAAGCGTGTAATACCCCAGAACGACCGTGGGTTCGTCCGGCTCCACCAGGATGAAGACGCCGTTCGCTCTTCGCCGGATATCCTGGCTCGCCTGGATCTGTAGATATCGATCGAGGCTATCGACGCCGCAGGAAAAGCCGCGACGATCGTGATGCGATGCGAGCGCCTCGATCTTCAAAGCTGGCCGAGGCAGCGCCATGCTCAAGAAGCGACGCGGCGCTGGTGCTCAGCCAGCGCGCGGGCCAGCCGCTCGCTCGGCTCGGGCGGATGGACCATCGCGTCGAAGAACGCCTTACGGTCGCGATCGGACAGTACCAGCGTCTCATGCTCGGCGATGGTTCGGCGCGCAGTGTCGGCGAGCGCGGTCACGCAGAAGTCGCTGACCTTTCGCCGCGACAGATGAGCGGCCCGCTCAATCAGCTCTTTCGTCTCTTCATCCAGCCGAAATCCGAGACGTTCGACGCGGTTGGGCGTCTCGGTCTTAGCCTGTTTGTGCGGCATTGGGATCGCTCCTTCAGGACATCCAGGCCACAATGTACGTCAGATAGACTAACACGTCAAGCTCTCGATCCGATAGGTGCCAGGCGTTTGGCGCAACCGCGGCCTTCGGGTGGCACCTGTTGGCTCCTGCTCCCGAACGGCGGCAGGGCCTTTGGCAGGTACGTCGAGGAGTTGGCGCTGCAGGGCCGCCCGGCCCTCGGGAGGTCGCGCATCGACTCTACGCTTTCTCTGTGGTAAGCTAACTTTAAAAGGAGAGTCAGATGAAAAAGGCCGTCAAGAAGTTCAGACTGAACCGCGAGACCCTACGTGTCCTCGAGGACAACTCTGTTTCTCAAGTCGCCGGAGGTGATTCCTTCGGCGAGACCTGTAAAAGCTGCGTCTGCTTCCACGTGACCAATGTAGACCAAACCTGCTAAGGACTTCCCCACCTCAGGGGGATCGCCGACCGTTTACGCTTTGATTGCCCGGTCATCTGGCACCTACGGTCGTATCCATCCCCCCTGGGCCAGCACCAACGCCAGTGAGACGGCCACCACCAAGCCGCTGAACCACAGCCGGGCGCGGCGGTCCGCCGGCCCGGCGGTCCTACCCCAGATCACCGGGCGCGTGTTGATGATCCACAGGCCCAAGGCGGCGCCGCAGACGATCACCCCGTTGAACATCCGGTAGTAGGCCGGTCCCCGCGCCACGCCGAGAGCCAGGCCACCGAGGACGCCGCCCACCGCGACGGCCACGCCGAGCAGCGAGAACGACATCAGGGCGGCGTGCCAGGATCGCCAGGCCCGGACGCGGCGGCGAAACCGCGTCACCAGGACGGCCGCCACCAGGCCGCCCGCGAGAGCCGCCGCGTAGCCGTGGAACGGCGCCGGGTCGCGGCGACCTTGGGCGAGGATCGCCGCCAGGCTGGGCAGCATGAAGGCGAGATAGATCCAACCGAGCCGGCGGTGCCGGGGGTCGCCCTTGCGCCGGCCGACGATCCATCCGCCGATGAGGACGGCGACCAGAGCCAGGAGCACGTGGAGGAGAGCGAGCGGCGCCATAGCAAGATAGACGTAGCCGCGGCCCGAGGGTTGCGCAGTTCGCGGTGCGGCCAGCCAGAGCCCCCCTGAAACTCCTCCCGCCCCCCCCTCGTAGGGCCGACCAGAAAGTTCCCCTCCTGCTGGGGTGGGCGACCTGGGAGATGTAATTCCCTGGGATGCCCATCGTGTAGCAAGCAGGAAATTCCCCCCGCACTCGGGCGGGCAACCTGGGAGGCCGTATGTCGAACCTGGCGCTGAACCTGCGGATGGCGCTCCGCAACATCCTCAAGTATCGTGGCATCTCCGCCTTCATCGTGCTCTCGGTCGCCCTGGCGATCGCCGGCAACTCGACGGTCTTCAGCCTCATCGGCGCCCTCCTGATGCGCCCGTTCCCGTATAAGGACGCGGAGCGCCTGGTCTTCCTCTGGGACAACCCCAAGGCGCAGCCCGACAACCTGTCCCCCCTCTCGCCCGCCAATTTCGTCGACCTGAAAGCCCAGGTGCGGAGCCTCTCCCAGCTCGAAGCTTTCGTCCCCAAGAGCCTCAGCCTGACCGGCGGCGACCGGCCCGAGGAGGTGAAGGCGCTGCAGATCACCCCGGGCGGGCTCCGGCTGCTCGGCTTCGAGCCGCGGATCGGTCGCAACTTCCGGCCGGACGACGGGCAGCCCGGCCACGGCCGCGTCGCGCTCCTTACCGATCCGCTCTGGCACCGGCGCTTCGGCGCCGATCCCGCGATCGTCGGCAAGACCCTGACGCTCGACGACGAAAGCTACACGGTGGTGGGGGTCCTGCCGCCCAATGCCGATTTCCTGATCTCGAACATCGGCCTCTGGGTGCCCCTGGTCGTCGATCCTGCCGCTGGTCCAGAAAAATTGCCGCGCGACCAGCGCGCCTGGATGGCGATCGGGCGCGTCGCCCCGGGCGTTCCCCTGGCTGCCGCCCGACAGGAGATCCTCCAGCTGAGCCACCGGTTGGAGACCGCCCATCCGGACGCCAACCGCGGGTATGAGACGCGCGCCGGCACCCTCCGCGAGCAGGTGGCCGATCCCGCCGACCGGATGATCTTCACCCTCATGCAGGGCGTCATGGTGCTGGTGCTGCTCATCGCCTGCGCCAACGTCGCCAACCTGCTGCTCGCCCGCGGCCAGGAGCGCCAGAGAGAGATCGCCGTGCGCACCGCGATGGGGGCGGCGCGCGGCCAGCTGGTGCGCCAGCTGCTGACCGAGAGCGTGCTGCTGTCGGCGGTGGGCGGCGCCTTGGGCCTCGCCCTCTCCTTCTGGAGCGTCGACTTCGTGGCCAAGATGCTCGCCGGCCAGGTGCCGCGGGCGTTCCTGCCGCGGCTCGACCCGCCGGTGGTCGTCTTCACCGGCGGGCTCGCCATCCTCACCGGCCTGCTCTTCGGCCTCTATCCGGCGCTCGCCGCCACCCGCCCCGACCTCGCCGGCACGCTGCGGGAAGGGGGGCGGGGGATGGCGGGCGGCCGCGGCCGGCGCCGGGTGATCCGGGGCCTGGTCGCGGTGGAGATCGCCTTCGCCCTGGGCGCGCTCTCCGCCACCGGCCTCCTGGTGCGCAGCATGATGGCGCTCGAATCGTTCCCTGCCGGTTTCGACGGCCAGAACCTGGTGACCCTGCGGATCTCCCTGCCCGAGCGCCGCTATCCGGGAACCGAGCCCGCGGTCCGCTTCTACGGCCAGATCGTCGAGCGCCTGGCCGCCCTGCCCGGCGTCTCCGCGGTCAGCGCCGGCGCGGCGCTGCCGCGGGTGCGCAACCAGCCGGTCGCGACCTTCACGCTGGACGGCGAGCCCCCTGCCGTCGGCCCCAAGCCCGAGGAGATCGCGCTCTCGGTGCTGCCGAGCTACTTTGCGGTGCTCCGCATCCCCCAGGTTTCCGGCCGCGGCTTCGGCCCCGCCGACCGGCCGGGAGCTCCCCCGGTCGCGGTGATCAGCCAGTCGTTCGCCCGGCGCTACTTCCCCGGCCGGGAGCCGGTGGGGCGGCGGTTGACCGTCCAGGGCCGGTCGCGGGAGATCGTGGGCGTCGTCGCCGACGTCATCCAGACCCGCATCCCCGGCAAGCAAGGGCCGCCGCCCCTCCTCTATCTGCCAGAGGGCCAGACCGGCGTGCGCGACCTTTATCTGTTCCTCCGCACCCCCGCGGTCCCGGCCGGTCTGGCCAGCCCGATCCGTGACGCCGTGGGGCAGCTCGACCGCTCGCTGCCGGTCGCCGGCGTCGCCACCCTCGAACAGCGCATTCAGGAGGAGCTGGTCGGCGCCCGGATGGTCGCCGGCATCCTGGCCGCCTTCGGGATCGTGGCCCTCCTCCTCGCCGCCCTCGGCATCTACGGGGTGATCGCCTACTCGGTCCACCAGCAGACGCACGAGATCGGCGTTCGCCTGGCGATCGGCGCCCAGCGGGGCGCGGTGCTCGCCCAGGTGGCCCGCCAGGGGCTGGTCCTGACCGGGATCGGCTTCCTGCTCGGTCTGCCGCTCGTCTATCTGTCGATTCGCGGCATCCAGGCGGCCCTCTCCGGGATCGTGCCGCTGGGCGCCGCCACGGTGCCGGCGGTGGCGCTGCTCCTCGCCTTCGTGGCCGCCTGCGCCACGCTGCTGCCGGCGCAGCGGGCGGCGCAGACCGATCCCGCGATCGCCCTGCGCCACGACGGATAGGGGGAACGGCGGGGGAGGATGACAGAATAGGGCGGAGATGCCTGCGTCCCGTCCAGTCCCTCCCGCTGTCTTCTATTGCCTGCGTGGCACCGTCGAAGAGCGCGAGCGCACCTGGCTGCTCCCGGCGGGCGAGAGCTTCCTGGGCAGCTCCGAGGCCAACGACCTCGTCCTCGCCGTCCAGGGAGTGTCGCGGCAGCATGCCCGGCTGCGGGTCGACGGCGAGGGGGTGGAGGTCACCGACCTTGAGAGCACCAACGGGAGCTTCGTCAACGGCGAGCGGATCGAACGGGCGCGGGCCACCACCGGCGACGCGCTCCGCTTCGGTCCCGTCGCCCTGAGGCTTGAAGTGCTCGACCCCGGCGACGCCCTGCTGGCCTTCGAGATCCCACCCCCTGCCGAAGGCGGCGGCGAGGGCCGCCCCGGGCTGCCGGAGGACGAGAGCACCTATCGGCTCGTGGACCCTCCACCCGGTCTGGCGCCGGGCGGGACCTTGGGGATCGAGCGCTTCCTCGACCGGATCGCCGCGCTGCCCCGGCGCGACGCGTCCTCGATCCTCGAAGCCCTGGTGCACGAGCTGCATGCCGGGGGCGCCTGCCTCGTCGAGTGGTCCGGCCGCCGGGAGCCGCTGGTCCTGGTGAGCCGCGGCCGGATGGAGAACCCCACGGAGCACGAGCCCCTGCGCGCGCTGGTCGAGGCGGTGGCGCGGAGCTCCGGCACGGTCTGCCGGAGCGGCTCGTCCGCGGCGCCGGCCGTCGCCTATGCGGTGCTCGGCCGGCCGCGTACCGTGCCGCTCTCTCTGCTCGTCTTCGACCCTCCCGGCGGCGATGGCGCCGAGGAGCTCCTGCGCATCACCCTCCGTCTCCTCGGCTGGCTCCCCGGCTGGGGCGCGCCCGCCGCCTCGGCCGCTCTGGCCGCCGGCGGCGGTCTTCGCCTGCCGGTCCTTTGTTTTCCTCCCGAGTTCGTGGTCGGCGCCGCGCCGGCCATGGAGCGGCTCTATGGCGAGATCCGCGCCCTCTGCCGCGGCGATCTGCCGGTCCTGTTCACCGGGGAGACCGGGGTGGGCAAGGAGCACGCGGCCAAGATCCTCCACCTCTCCTCGGACCGCGCGCGAAGCCCTTGCCTGGCGATGAACTGCGCCGCCATCCCGACCGACCTACTGGAGGCGGAGATGTTCGGCGTCGCGGAGGGGGCGGCGACCGGAGTGCGGGCGCGGGAGGGGCGCTTCGCCCAGGCGCGCGGCGGCACCCTCTTCCTCGACGAGATCGGCGACATGTCGCTCGCGCTCCAGGCGAAGCTCCTGCGTGCGGTGCAGGAAAAGGAGGTCCAGCCCGTGGGCGGCCGGCCGGTCGCGATCGACGTGCGGATCGTCGCCGCCACCAACAAGGATCTGCTCGCCGAGGTGGAGGCGGGGCGGTTCCGGAGCGACCTCTACTACCGGGTGGCAGGAGCCGTGCTCACCGTCCCGCCCCTGCGGGAGCGGCGGGAGGACATTCCGGGTCTGCTCGAGAGCTTTCTGCGGGCGGCGGCGATCGCCGCCGGCAAGGGCGTCCGCGGCCTCACCATCAAGGCCCAGGACACTCTCGTCGCCTACCCCTGGCCGGGCAACATCCGCGAGTTGGAGCACGAGATCCAGCGCCTGGTCCAGGTCTGTCCCGAAGGCCAGGCGATCGACTCGACGATGCTGCCGGAGCGCTTCGCCGCCGCTCTCCAGAACGCCGAGAAGGAACCGGCGGTCCATGACGATCTCCGGCTCGAACGCCACGTCCTCGACCTGGAGCGGCGGCTTATCCGCCAGGCCCTGGACGAAAGCGGCGGCAGCCAACGCCAGGCTGCGTTGCGGCTCGGAATCTCCCGGAACGCGCTGACGCGGAAGATGCGGCGGCTGGGGATTGTGGAGTAGGGCGGCCGTCGGACCGTTGACCCGTACTCTCGGTGCATTCATACTATGAAGGTATTGACTGCACGAGGAGGTGCGATGTGAGGCATCTGACCATCCGCAACCTGCCAGCCGAGGTTGCCGAAGCCATTGAGGAAGAGCGCCATCGTTCGCGGTCGTCCTTGAATCAGACGGTGATTGACCTCCTCGGTCGTGCGTTGGGAGTGAGGCAGAAGGAGGAGAGCAACGGTCTGGGGAGATTGGCCGGGACGTGGACCCAGAAGGAGTTTGAGCGCTTCGAGGCGGCGGTGGCGTTGACGGAGCAGATCGACGAAGAGCTCTGGCGGTGAGCCGCTACTGCCTCGACACCTCGGCCTACAGCCATTTCAAGCGGGGCCACCCTCCTGTCGTCGAGCTCCTGGATCGGGCCGCCTGGATCGGCGTGCCGTCCATCGTGGTGGGCGAGCTTTGGGTCGGCTTCCTCTTGGGCGGTCGGCGCGAGCGGAATCAGCAGGATCTGGCCGAGTTTCTCCGTCACCCGGTGGTGGAAGAGCTGCCGGTCGACCGCGAGATGGGAGAGATCTATGCGGAGATCGTCGTCGCTCTTCAGAAGGCCGGCAAGCCGGTGCCCTCCAACGACATCTGGATCGCTGCGGCAGCCGCTCGCGCGGGCGCTACCGTGTTGACCTACGACCCCCATTTCTCCTTCATGGAGAGGGTCGGTTCCCTGGTCCTGCCCTCCCCGTAGCTCTTCACGCGGCTCCGCTTTTTCAGAGCAGATGGCGGGAGTCGAGCCTGTCATATATCCCGGCGCGGTAACCCCACCAAGGCTTCGGAACGGCACCTTCCCACACGGGAGCGTGCCCGACGACATGCTCGAACGAGCCCAGGAACGGCAGATTGAGGAGCTTCACCCGGCCAGCTTCGGCTGGGCCCTCCAGTGCTGCGCCTGGGACCGGCAGGAGGCGGAAGACGTGCTGCAGACGACCTACGTGAAGATCCTCGACGGCCGGGCGCGGTTCGACGGGCGGTCGAGCCTGAAGACCTGGCTCTTCGCCGTGATCCGCCGGACGGCGGCAGAGCGGCGCCGGTCGCGCTGGGCGCGGAGCCTCCTCTCCCTGCACTGGCGCGACGGCCACCCCGACCCGCCGCCCGTCGCCACCCCGGAGGCGCTCGCCGGCGACCTGGAGACCGCCCGGGCGCTGCGCGTCGCGCTCTCCCTCCTCCCGGCGCGCCAGCGCGAGGTCCTCCACCTGGTGTTCTACCAGGACCTGACCGTCGAGGAGGCCGCCCAGATTCTCGGGGTCTCGGTGGGGAGCGCCCGCACCCACTATCACCGCGGCAAGGCGGGCCTGCGCCAGCGGCTCGGCGAGGAGGCAAGACCGTGAGCCGTCCCGACCCAGATCCCGATCTCGCTCGCCGGTTCGCCGCGCTTCGTCAGCAGGAGCGGCAGGCGGTTCCCCCCTTCCGCCTCCTCTGGGCTGCAGCCGGGAGGCGCCGTCCGGGCGCGGCGGGCCGCTTCCTCCTCCTCGCGGCCGCCGGCGCGGCCGTGGTCGCCGCGGCCCTCCTCGCCGCCTGGCTGGTGGCGCAGAAGGTGCCCGCGCCCCGTCCGTCCCCAGGGGCCGCCCCTTCGATCGTCGAGTGGCGGTCGCCCACCGACTTCCTCCTGCGTACGCCAGGCCAGGAGATCCTCCGGCAGCCGCCGGCGCTCGGGCGCGGGTTCGCGATCGAGCCCGGAGCGTCCATCCCTTCCCTCACGACCGACAGGAGATCGTCATGAAACACCGTATCCCCCTCGTCCTGCTGGCCCTCGTCTCCTTCGCCGCCGTCCTCCGGGCCGAGACGCCCGCTCCGGACCCCATCGCCGAGCACCTCTACCCGCCCGAGCTCATCATGCGCTACGCCTCTGACATCGGTTTGGGCGAGCCGCAGCGGACCGGCATCAAGGAGGCGGTGCAGAAGGCGCAGGCCAAGTTCCTGGACGTCCAGTGGCAGATGCAGGAGGAGTCCGAGAAACTGGTCCGCCTGCTCCAGGGAAAGCCGGTCGACGAAGCGGCGGTCCTCGCCCAGGTCGACAAGGTGCTCGGGTTAGAGCGCGAGGTCAAGCGGACCCAGATCTCGCTCCTCGTGCGGTTGAAGAACCTGTTGACCGAGCCGCAGGAGAGGAAGCTGGCGGAGCTGCGCAAGCGGGCGGGGGGGTAAGGCGGGGATGGCTGGCTCCATCCTCCCGGCGGGGCATTCTGAGCGCAGCGAAATTCGGGAAGATCGTCCCCAGGTCCGCGTTTTCCCCACCCCGAACCACCTCGCGAGGGCTCGCCGAGTCCTCGTCGACCGAGGAGGTGGGCATCCAGCACCAGGAGAGTGGAGATCCGCTCCCGGTATCCGGCGCGCGGCTCCGAAGCGAGTCTCTTGAACCCGGAGTCAGGGAGATCCAAGTCAGGTTATGGCATTCCGGGCCGAAATCGATGGATCCAGGCAAGAGTCAGGAGCTTCACGGAAGAATAGGGAGAGCGGCGGCTGTATCTGGCAGCGCGGCGGCTGTGCCTGGCAGCGCGGGCGTTGTGTCTGGCAGCGCAGGCGCTGTGCCTGGAAGCGCAGGATCAAGTCAAAGAGCTCAGGCGTTGTGGAGCGGCCCTGTACTACGCCCGGTGCAGCGGGCTCGACAGCGGTCGAACCGTGCCTTCGGCGCCGCTCAGTCTATCATCATAGACCCGAATCGCCACGGGGAGGGAGCCTTACCTCCGTGGATCAGGTGAGCTGACCACGACGGCCGGCCCTCCCGCACGAAGCCGCATCTCGGCCACCCCTGGAGAGATCTATGCGGAGATCGTCGTCGCTCTTCAGAAGGCCGGCAAGCCGGTGCCGTTCAGGAGAAGGCCGCGTGGGCGGCGGCGTGGCTCCGTTGCGGAGCCACGCCGTGCGCTCCTTGGCTCCGTGAAGGAGCCATCTCCTCCTGTCCGCCCTTCTAGAAGTTGGTATAGAGAAGCCGGTTCGGCGATCCTCGGAGGTCGCCCAGCACCTGCTGGGTGGTCGCCCTCTCGATCAGGACGGTCTGGATCAGGGCCGGGCTTGCGGTCGGGTTGCCCTGGAGATACTGCGCCACGACACCGGTGACCAGGGGGGCTGCAAAGGAGGTGCCGGTGCCGATGCAGGCCCAGGAGTGCGTCGAATCCGCCATCGCGCCCAGGATGTCGACCGCCGGAGCGAAAAGGTCGACCTCCGGTCCCCAGTTGGTGCCGCAGCCGTTGGTGTTGCAGCTCAAGGGCGCGCCGGCGCCATAGGGATAGTTGTTCCAGTCGAGCCCGGCCGCGACGATCACTTCGGGCAGGACCGTGGGGCTGAAACTGCTGGTCTGTTGATTGTTGTTGCCGGCGGAGTTGACGACGGGAATGCCGTAGTTGTTGATCAGGCGCGAGACCGCCGCATCGAGACCCCCGGTATCTCCATAGACCCGGGGGAAGTTGTAGCTCAGGTTGACGACGGCCGGCCGCACCGCGTTGGCGGCGACCCAATCGAAGCCCAAGGCTGCCCAGGATGTCCATGATGGGCCGCGGTCGATTCCGATGCGAACGGGATGGAGGGTGGCCGACTTGGCGACGCCGAAACGGCGGCCGGCGGCGACGCTCGCGACCAGCGTGCCATGACCGTTGCCGTCGTAGGTGTCCCACGATTGGCGATCGCCACAGACTTGAGGCGATGCGGTGGGATGGCATTGACCCGGAACAGCGAAATTGACGCCGTTCCCAATGCGCGTTCCGACGCCGCCGGCGCCGGCGAACTCGCTGTGCGTGGGAACGATGCCCGTATCGAGGAGATAGATGTGCACACCGCTGCCGAGCGCGCCGAAGTAGAACTTGGAGTCCAGGGAATGCGCCGCCTCGCTGCCGGTCCGCTGGTCGATCCGGTCCAGGGCCCAACTGTCGGTGCAATTCAACTGTGGATCCCAGCACTGGATCGACTGCGGGGAGATCGGATCATAGCTGTTGGCCTGCGGAAAGCTGGTGGGCGAGAAGCAACTGGGCAGAGCGCTCGGCTCTCCCGCAGTGTCCTCCTGAACGTGCGCGACTCCGGGCAGGCCCGCCAGCCTCTCGGCCTCGCTCCGCGTGGCGTCGACGATGAACATGCCGAGATGGCCGAGGATGGCGCGAGGGTGGAGCCCCTGTCTGGCGGAGAGGTCTCCCGCCAGTCGGCTCGTAAGGTCGACGGTCCGCCGTTTGTTCACCACGCCCTGGTGGGACAAGCCCACCGACTGCTCGTCGAGAACGACGAGGAAGCTGGCGCGCGACTCTTCGGCAGGCCGGGCTGTGCCGCCTGCTAACGCGGGCAGCGCGAGGGTCAAGAGCATTCCGGTAGCGAGCAAGAGCTTTTTCATGAGGGATTCTCCTCGGAGGGGGCACCAGCCCCCTCCATCCTTCTGCTGATGTTTCTCGTTAAGCCTCAGAGTCCGGTGTGCCGGGCGCTGCAGGCGCTGTCGAAGCGGATCGCCTCAAAGCCGAGGCCGGCCTGCTGGCCGTTGAGATGCGGCTCAGGGAGTCACGGTGAGCGAGCCTGGACCGGAGTTGCCGCCACCCCCGGCGTTGCTGACCAGGCAGCGGTAGAAACCGGTGTCGGTCGTCTGCGCGTTCGTGATGGTGAGAGTGCTCGAAGCCGTGCCCGCGAAGCGCCCGCCGTCGAAGAGACTGGTGAAGGCACCGCTGGCCGGCCTGTACTGCCAGCGGTAGGTGAGCGGGCCGGGTCCCATGACAGTGACGCTGAAACTCGCCGTCGTTCCCACCCGTACGCTCTGCGGGTTCGGAGCGGGCGCCGACACCTGAGGCGGGGTGATGCCGGCCTTGATGTGGAGCGCCCAGTCGGTGCCCGCCGCCGGCAGGTTGAACGTGGCGTTGGGACCGCTGCCCACGAAGGCGGGGTTGAAGGTGCCGGCGCGAGGGTTGTACCAGGTGGCGGTGAAGGTCGCGGGCAGGCCGATCAGGCTGTAGCTGTTGACCCCTGGCCACATCCCGCGCTCCTGCTCCGGAAAACAGGTCGGGTTGAGGCCGCGGTCGGGGTTCTGCGGGCAGCCGGCGGGGACCGGACCGCCGTCCATATAGGCGACGTACTCCTCGCCGACCCGGGCGTAGAGCCAGCCGCTCGTGCCGCTGTTGATCAGATCGTCCCGCCTCGCCATGCCCGCGAGGTTGACTTTCAGCGTGTCGACGAATCGGGTGAGGTAGCCGAAGTACTTCCGGGCGTCGACGTGCGGCTGCTTGATCCACTCGCTGAGGACGGCGGTCAGGTAGGCGAACGAGGTGACGTGCGCACCCGAGGTCAGGGAGCCCCAGGCCAGGCGGCGTTCGCCATTGGCCGTCGTCCCCAGGGTCCCTCCGTCGTCGTCCTTGATCAAGGGCATGTCCCAGCTCTGGTGAGCTTGGAAGAGGTCGCGGAACAGCGCCACGCCGCTCGGCACCGGGACCAGGTAGTCTTCGTTCCCCCCGGCCTTGATGTGATCGGGCAGATCCACCTGCATGATCAGGTGACGGGGCTTGCCGAAGTCCGTTTCGGCCTGGTGGATCTCGCCGGCCATCAGATCCTTCCAGGCCGTGAAGTCGGGCGAGGCGGGAATGCCCATGAAGTGGTGCGGGACCTCATTGGAAACCTCCCAGATGATGTTGTCGAACTGCCCCATCTCCTGGACCACCCGGCGGACCAACGCCTTCTGGTGGAAGTAGATGGAGGTCGGGCTGCCGGAGGCCACCGCGGGGAAGAAATCGGCCCGGGTCGCGGCGATCACGCCGTTGATGTTGTTGTTGGTCTGGTAGGCGTCGTACCTGCGCCCCCGCGGACCGGCGCAGAAATTCGACGCGATGTCCTGGTTCAGGTGGTAGCTGTCGAAGAGGTCAACGATCACGACGACGCCCTTGGCGGAGGCCTCGGCGACGAAGCCTTTGAAATAATCGATGTAGCTTTGATTGACCTTCGTCAGGTCGTATTTCGCTGCTCCGTCAAAGGCCGCGCCCGGGCCGGGCCGCTGGTAATAGGTGAGAGGGGTGCGAGTGATCGTCACGCAATCGTTGGCGGGTCCCTCGTACCCGGGCTGGCCGAAGTAGAAGACCTGCCGGATCAGCCGTACGTTGCTATTGGCCATGTCGGCGAGGATCTTTTTGTAGTAGGTCCCGGTGGGATCCTTGCTGAAGTCGTTGATCCCGACGATGGCGACGAGGCCGGGAGTGTAGCCGGTCGGAAACCACTGCTGGCCGTTCCAAAGGAAGTGCTGGGGGTCACCGGGGTTGAGGGCGGGCGGCGTGGCACTGCCCGGGGGCGAGAGAGCCAGGGTGAGGAAAAGCAAAATGACGGCGAGGGCGGTAGGGCTGCGATGCATTGGGGTCGACTCCTTTCGTGTTGCGGTTGCCGCGAAGGCCGGTTGCACGCCGTCTTCCAACTTGGGGCAGACCGCGGAGATCGCACGCATCCCGCTGGAGAGAAAGGAGTTCATGGAGCTGCGCAGGCGGGCTACCAGCTGACCGACTCCCATCAGCTGGCTCCGTGGTGGAGCCACTCCGCGCGCTCCTTGGCTTCGTGATGGAGCCACCTCAGGCGCCGGAGGGGCTGCACACCGGAGCAGTGACGCTGCCAACCTTCTTCCGGCGTTTGTCGGATTAGCCCCTACCGCCAGTCGCCGGAGAGCTGGAACGCGGCCCAGTGATACGGATGGGACGTCGCCTCCGGCCCGTGGATCAGGTCGACCTGGGCGGCGCGCAGCGCCTCGTCCTTGCTCTTGCCCTGTTTCAGGTAACCATAGAAGCGCCACATCAGCTCGGCCGTCGAGTCGTCGGCGACGCTCCACAGCGAGGCGAGGACGGAGCGGGCACCGGCGTACTGGAAGGCGCGGGTGAGGCCCATCAGCCCTTCGCGGCCCATCTCCTTGCCGAGACCCGAGTCGCAGGCCGACAGGGTGATGAGATCGGCGTTCAATCGCACCTGCTCGAAGATCTCCCAGGCCTGGAGGAGGCCGTTGTCCTGGCCGGGAGTGGGGTGCTCGGGGATGCTCAATGCGAGGCCCGAGTTCAGGGGGAAGCGCTCGTCGAGCAGGCCGTGGCAGGCGAAGTGGAGGAAGCGCGCCTGCGGAGCCAAAGTCTTGACCTTCTCTTCCGTCGCCTCGGCGCCGAGAAAGATACGAGCGCGGGGGAAGAGAGAGGCGATCCCCAGGACCTCTTGCCGGCTGGACGGCAGGGGAGCCAGGGACAGGCCCCGGCGCACGGCGGTGGCGACCGTCGGATCGGCCGCCGGTGTCGCGCTGGATTCCACTCCGGGATAGTTGGGGGCGCCGAAGGCGACGAGTTCGTCCTCGGCGATGGGGCGGGCCGGGCGCCGGGACTTTCGGATTTCGTCGTAGACCGTGGCGGAGAGCACCAGGTGGACCGGCTTCCACTCGGCGAGGAAGGAATTGTGATGAGCCAACGCGGCGAACGGCAGGACGTGGAGGGGACCGTCGGGGGAGATGAGGAGGCGGGCGGCGCCGGCGAACCGGCGTTCCACCGGGCGGAGCAGGAGGTCGTAGAGCTTCCGCCCCTGGGCGAGGAGCGCGGTGCGGTCGGAGCTGCCGCTCTCCAACAGGAGGCGGAAGTTCCGGACGGCGGCGCGGAGGGCCTTGTCGCCGATCGGAATCTGGATAGCCGTCAGCCCGCGCTGCCGTCCGGTGGGTTGGACGACGAAGAGAAAAGTATTCGTGTCGCCCACTGAATAAGCGAGGAGGACCGTCCCGGGATCGAGCGCGCGGCGGGCGCTCGCGAGATCGAGCGGCCGGGGATACCGTACGGTGGTCGAGCGCTGCGCGGTTTCGCGGATCTTCGCCGCGAGCTCCTGTTGCTGGATGTAGAGCTCCTGCAGGCGCTCGCGGAGGCGCTCGATCCCGGACGGGTCCTGGTCCGGAGTGAGCCGGCCGAGCTGGGCCTGGGTCTGGTCGTACTCCGCGTCGAGCGCTTGGCGCCGGCGGGCGATTTCCAGCGGTACGGGAGCGCGGGTGAGGTCGCGCCCGGCCAGCTGTTCGAGGAAGGCGCGCGCGCGGCCCATTTCCAGGATGCGGAAGGCCTGCGTCGTCTGGCCCGCCTGAACGCGGGCCCCCAGGCACTCGTGGTAATAGCCCCTGGTGGTCACCGCGAGCCAGGCGCGTGCGAGCTCCGTGCCGCCGAGCGTCTCTCGGCGCCGCTCGCTCAGGTCGACAGTCTGGCAGAGGAGGTCCGCCGCTTGCCGCCGGAAACCCCGCCGGCCTCGCGTGATGCCGAGGTTGAGCAGCACCAGGGCCGACGTCGGGCCCTCCGGAGCCAACCTTTGGGCGATCTTCAAGGCGCGGCGGTAATAGCGCTCCGCCTCGCCAAGCCGGCCACGCTCGGTCGCGAGATTGCCCAGATTGACGAGGCAGGTGGCGATGTCGAGGCTTTCCGGGCCGGCCTTTTCGCGGATCGAGAGGACGTGCCGGTAGTAGCTCTCGGCGGTGGCGAAATCACCGCGATGCCGCGCGGGTTTGGCGAGCTCGGAGAGGGTTTTCGCCACAGCAGGGCTGTCGGGCGCCCACTGGGTGTAGAGGGCAAGGGCGCGCTCCAGATCCTGTACGGCTGCCGGGTCATCCTCACGTGCCATCTCCAGGATCCCCAGGTTATGGAGGCTTCCCGCCACGGCGGGACTACCCGGATCGAGCTTTTCCCGGAGAGCCAGAGAGCGCCGCCAAAGCCCCTCTGCCAGGTCGAGCTCGCGGTATCCCATCGCGATGACCGCCAGCCTGTTGAGGACGGCGGCGCGCTCCAGGCTCTCGGCTTTCACCTCCGCGAGGATCGATGCGGCGCGCTGGAAGCTCTCTTCAGCCCGCGCCGGGTCGCCGCGGTCCAGCTCGTAGCTGCCGCGCTCCAGGAGGAGGTGGGCCGCCGCCGGCTGCCCGCCCCCCCGCCCGGCCCTCCCGATGGCTTCCGCATAGAGCGCATCGGCTTCCTGCCATCTCTCCCCGGCGGCCCCGGCTTTTGCGGCCCGTACCAGAAACCAGGCGGCGAGACGGTCGTCGCCGGCCTCTGCCGCCGCAGCGCGCCAACGTTGTATCGCGGCGTCGGTTTGGCCCGCGGCAGCGAGCCCCTGCGCCTGCTGGTGCAGAGCGAGAAGCTCCTCTCGTAGGACCGGGCGGATCTCGATCTGCAAGCTCCCCGGTCCCGCAGCCCAGGCCGACTCCAGGGCGCCACGCCTGCCCAGGAGTCTCACGCCGCCTCGCGAGACTTGCTCGGCCTCCAGATCGGCGAAGTCGAAAGGAGACTCGATCGCGCCTGACGCGAGGCACGGCGCATCGCTCGCCGGCGCCGTCCGGCACCAGGAGAGGATCACATCGCCGGATCGCAACCCGGCTTTCTCCCCCGGCGATCCCGGCGCGACCTTCTCGACCACGACGCCTGTCGACGGTTCCTCGACCACTCCTCCGCCTGGCGGTCCCGGCGCGGCAGAGCCGGCAAGGACGCCGACGAGGAGGAGCAACCCCCCTCTGCTCATCGCGGGTGGTCCTTCGCCTGTAAGCCGAGCCTGCGGTCGACCTCGTCGAGAAGCACGGCGAGGTCGGGCTGGTCGGACCGTCTCGCCGCGCGGGCCAGCGCTTCGCGTCCCTGTTCCAGCTTCTCGTCCAGGGTGAGGAACATCGCCTCGCCGCGCATCTCCGGCCGGGGAGGTAGCTTGGGCTCCACCCGCCAGTAATAGAGCCTCCCGGGCCGCAGGAGCTTGAGCGGGAGCGGGACCGGCGGGGCATGCACGTCCGCCGTCAAGACGACCCTGCCGCTCTCGTCCTCGACGGCGATGTGGTAGACCCCGACCTTCGGGACCATATTGAATCGGAGGGTCAACGCGGTGCGGCGGACCGGCGTTCCATCCCGCGGCTCGAGGCCGGAGATGGCCCCTTCCGAGCTCCCTCCACCGCGAATCCGGACCGCAGGTGTCCGCCGCCGTTGCCCGCCATCGCGCAGCAAGCGCGCCAGATCCACGACCACCGGGACCGACTCGAGGCGGCGGACCTGGCCGTGGGAGGCGGTGAGGCCTTTGCGCCCGACCACGGCCCGCGCTTCCGGCTGGAGCGCCAGGTGCTGCCCGTCGAAGAAGACGAGCGTGACCGTGGATTTCGCAGCGGTCTCTACGACGGCGTCCGGAGCGAGGCGCTGCCGAAGAACGAGGGGCTCGGGTGGCGCATCGGCCGCGGTGCGCAAGGTGACACTACCCTCGACGTAGCAGACGATGGCGACCGTTGCGGCAGGGGCGCTAGGACCGGCCCCGGCGAGGCCCGCCGAGAGCGCCAGGAGGGGGAGGAACAGGGGGATGCGGAGAGGGTTGTACATCTTTCGGCTTCACTCCATACAGTAAGTGCGGCAGAGGGGACAACCATTTCCGGAGCGTGGCGGCGAAACCGGCGACGAGGAGAAGGACGGCGAGGGGAGGGGCGATGGGCACGAGAAGCCGCCGGGCGGCGAAGAGGGCGAAGGCGGTCGCGATCCAGGCGACGGCGGCGAGGGAGACAGCGGTCACGGCGAAGGAGCGGCGGCAGAGAAGAGTCGTGGCGGCCGCCGCCATGGCGACCAGGGCGAGAACCGCGAGCAGGACGGCGCTCCCCGGCGCACGGACCGGAGCGCCGTCGAGGATCGTCTGGAGGAGGAGCGCCTGGAGGACCGGGCCCGAGAGGGTCTCTGGCAGCGCGCCGGCATGGGGCACCTGGTAGAGCTCGTCTCCCGAGGCGGCGTAGTCGCCCCCCAGGAGGACGAGACGGTTGCGGAAACGGCCGGGGTCGCGGTCGAGGGCGTCGCCGAGGTCGCGGAAGGAGAGGCGCTCGAAGCCGCGCCAGTCGACCGTGCCGTCGATCCAGACCTCGCCCTCCGGCAGGGGTAAGGCCGGGAGCAGGAGGCGGGCGGCACGGGCGGCGAAGGAGGGGCGCGACTGGCCGGCGACGTCGCGGAAGAGAGGCCGGGCTCGCCGCACGACGCCATCCAGGTCTTCCTCCACGTCGACGAACCCGAACAGCTCCCGCGCCCGCTCCGGCCCGAGCGCCGCGGCGGTCAGCCCCTGGATCGCCTCGGGTCCGACCACCGGTCCGTTGGCAGGGGAGAAAGCCGCGACCACGAGGCGGTCGGCGTGGCGGAGGACGAGGTCCGAGAAGGTGGTGGAGTCTCCCCAGGGCCTGGGCAGGAGGAGATCGATCGCCACCCCGCGAGCCCCGGCGTCGAAGGCGCGCTCTAGGAGCGTACCGACCTTGTCCGCCTTCGAGGCGAGAAAAGCGGGATCGCTTGCCAGGGTGGCGTCATCCACGAGGACGAGCAGCGGCTCGCGGCGGGGCGGGCGAGGGGAGGCGAGGTGGAAGCGGGCGTCGACCAGGCGGTCCTCCAGCGGTTGGAGGGGGGGACAGAGGGGGGTGAGAGCGGAAACGGCCAGCGCGCCGAGCAGCGCCGCCAGGGCCAGCCGGCGCGGCCCCTCACGCCGCCACCAGCGCCGGCGCTCGACCCCGAGGAGCGCGCGCTCGATCCCCTCCACGACCGCCCGGGCGCGGACCGGCCGGGTCGCCGGGTCGAGCTGGAGCGGCGCCAGGATGGCGGCGTCGAGCGCCGAGTCCAACTCGGGCCGGAGCGCCGAGGGGCGCGGGGCGCCGCGGGCGATCTGGGCGCGGATCGCCGCCTCCCCCAGTCCGGGGAAAGGCAGCTTCCCGGTCAGGGTGAGGAAGACGAGGACGCCGAAGGCCCAGAGGTCGGAGGCGGCGCTCGGCGGCTCTCCCTGCCAGAGCTCGGGCGCCAGGTACCCCGGCGTCCCCAGGAGCGGCTCGGAGGCGGCCGCCGCCGAGCCGGGCGCATCACCGGCGAGCGGCGGCGTCGCGGCGTCATCGAAAACGAAGCTCGCCAGGCCGAAATCGACGATCTTCGCTCTCCTCTCCCCGGCGGGCGCGCCGAGGAGGAGCACGTTCGAGGTCTTGAGATCGCGATGCAGAATGCCGGCGGCATGGGCGTGGTCCAGGGCGGCGGCGATCTGGGTGAGGATCGACAGGGCTTCTACGAGGGGCAGGGGGCCGGCGTGGCTCAGGTACTCGCTGAAGCGGAGAGCGTCGAGAAGCTCCAGGACCAGGTAGGGGATCTCCCGGGTTTCGTCGAAACCGAAGTCGGCGACCCGCACGATATTCGGGTGGTCGAGGCGGGCCAGGGCCCGGGCCTCGATCTGGAAGCGCTCGTGGGCGCCCGGCTCGTCCTGCCGCGCCGGATGGAGGAGCTTGACCGCGACCTCCCGGTCGAGACCGGCGTGATGGGCCCGGTAGACCCTCCCCATCCCGCCCTCCCCCAGGCGGCGGAGCAGACGGTACTTGCGATCGAGGAGGGGGGGACCCGGGAAGACCAGCCGCAGCGCCGCCCGGTCGTCGGGGCAGACGGCGTGGTGATCCTCCAGGCAGCGGCCGCAGAGAGGACATTCCATCATCCATCGCTTATTGTGTCAGAGTGCGTTCCGCTTTCCCGTGCTTTGTCATAGGATGGGCACTCAAACGCGGAGGTCTCTCTCATGAAAGCCCTAAGGGTCCTGGTCGCGGCGCGCGCACTTCGCACCGTCCATCTGCTGTCCCCTCTCCTCCTCGGCATCGCCCTCCTCGGCCCGGCGCGGCCCGCCCGCGCCGAGGGCCGTATCACGTTCACGCAGATGACCGTCGAACACTGCCAGCGGATGGTCGGCACCTGCACCTGGAAGTTGAGCTGCAGCGCCGGCGGCGCCAAGGCCGACAACCTCCTGAACGGGGCCAAGGGCGGGACGGCGGCGACCGTGCCCATCGGCAAGTCGCTCGCCGTCCCGCAGTTCCCGGTCAAGGCGCAGTGCACGGCCTTCCTCGACAAGGCCTGGATCGGGACGACCTGGGTGAAGGTGGCCGAGAGCACGTCCGACATCCCGTCCGGCGGCAACTTCACCTTGGACCTCGGCAAGGGGGAGGAGGCGGTGCACGTCCAGGTCGCCGCCGACAGCCTGGAGATGGCGGCCCCGGCCCCGGCGCCGGCCGCCGCCCCGGGCAAGAAGGGCAAGCCGGCCGCCCCCGCCGGCCCGCGGCAGTGGTACGGCATCTTCCAGGCCGGCGACGAGGGGGAGGCGGTGGTGATCGGCCTGGAGTGGCCCGACTTCAAGAAGCGCATGGACGCGCTCGCCGCCCGCGGCGTGCAGCTCTCCCACCTGAAGAGCTACAAGGACGGCAAGCGGCGTCTCTGGGCCGGCGTCTTCCGCTCGATCCAGGAGAACGTGACCGTGGCGGCCGGGCTCGATTGGCCGGCTTTCAGCGCCCGCTACAAGAACCTCAACAGCCACAGCATCTGCCTCGCCGACCTGGAGACCTACGACGACGGGAAGACGCGGCTCTTCACCGGCGTCTTCCGCGAGGGAGGCACCCCGTGCACCCTCTGGCTCGACGAGCTGCCGGCCTTCCTCCGCAAGTGGAACGAGCTGTCCGGCAACGGCCAGCGCCTCATCGACCTCAACGTCTACCGTGCCGACAAGAAGCTGCACTACGGCGGCGCCTTCCGCACCGGCGTCGGCAGCTACGGGATGTGGAACGGCCTCGAATGGGACGCCCTGACGGCGAAGTGGAAGACGGCCAGCCAGGGCGGCTCGGAGCTCGTCGAGGTGGTCAACTACCCGGACGGCAAGAAGCGCCTGTATGACGCCGTGCTGCGCTCCTCCTCCGGCGGCGCCCAGGAGCTCGTCGCCCCGATGGACGAGGCGGCCTTCGCCGCCAAGTGGAGCGAGATGGCGGCGAAGGGGATGCGGCTGGTCGACCTGGAGACCCTGGGCGACGAGTAGGCTCTCCGCGCCAGGGCGCCCTCAGGGCGCTTTGGCGGCGGCGGCGTAACGCCGGAAGAACGAGTCGGGCTTCCAGGCCGGCCGGGCGTCGGCGTTGGCGACCGCGAAGAGGAGCTGGCGGGTGATCTCCTCGTAGAGGGCGGCGGCGGCGAGGTCGACGGGCTGGCTGAGATCGTCGGAGACGGCGTGGTAGCGGTTGGTCAGCCAGTCCTTGAAGATCTTCTGCTCCGGCGTGCCGGGCTCGAAGCCGACGTCGAGCTTGATCGACGGCACGCCGTGGCGGATGAAGCTGTACTGGTCGCTCCGGATGAAGAGGTTGCGCAGCGGCTCGGGGTCGGCGATGGGCTTGACCCCGAGCGCGCTGGCGATCGCGGCGGCGCGGTCGCCCAGGTCGGACTCGGCGAGCCCCTCGACCTTGAGGACATGCAGGGGGACGATGGGCAGGAACATGTCCACGTTCACGTCCGCGACGATCGACCTGGGGTCGACCGTGGGGTGCGCGGCGAAGTACTTCGAGCCCAGGAGGCCCTTTTCTTCCCCGATGACGAAGACGAAGAGGAGCGAGCGGCGGAGCGTCTCCGCCCGGTCGCGCTTCGCCAGGTGGATCGCCATGTCGAGGAGCAGCGCGCTGCCCGAGCCGTCGTCCATGGCGCCGTTGTAGATGCGATCACCGTTGACCGGCTCGCCCATGCCCAGGTGATCGACGTGCGCGGAGAGGACGACGTTCTCCTTGGCGAGCGCCGGATCGCTGCCGGGAAGCCGGGCGATCAGGTTGGCGGATTCGATCTCCCGATGCTTGACGCTGGCGTGGGCCTGGAGCGTGGGGGCGAGGGCGAAGTGGGGGAGCGGCTTGCGATCCTTGGCGAGCTCGGCGAGCGTCGCAAAGGAGGTGCCGGAACCGGCGAAGAGCTTTTCGGCCTGGGCGGGATTCCAGGTGAGCGCCATCTGCAGGCCCGCGGTCTCGTCGAACTCGTGAGCGGCGAGGGCCATCGAGGGGTGGGTGCGGTTCTGCGTCATGCGCGACCAGGGGATGTCCATGGAGGCGGGGTTCGGGAGGTTGACGATGCCGATGGCGCCGGCGGCGTGGAGGGCCTTCCAGCGCTCGCCCTGGCTCTGGTAGTGCGCCGAGAGGGCGGTGGGGACGTCCGCCGGCGAGCCGGCGAGGAAGACGACGACCTTGCCGTGGAGGTCGAGCCCGGCGAGCTCGTCCAGATGCGTCTCCGGGACCTGCAGGCCGTAGCCGATAAAGACGAGCGGCGCCTTGACCTCCCCTGCGGCGAGCTCGGCGCGGGTGTTGAAGTAGGCGTCCTCGCCCAAGACGAGCGGCTCCGCCTTGCCGTCCCGGACCAGCGCGGCGGCCGAGGCTTTCTCGTCGATCTGGCGTTCGACGAGCCGGACCGGCTGGTAGAAGCCCTGGCTGCCGGCGGGCTTCAAGCCGGCCTTGGTGAGCTCCCCGGCGATGTAGGCTTCGGCCCGGCGGAGGCCGGCGCTGCCGGTCTCGCGGCCCTCCATGTTGTCGTCGGCCAGCACCTTGACCTGGTTCCACCAGGTCTGGCCGTCGAAATGTCCCGGGGCAGGCGGTGCGGCGGGCAGGCTCACGGCGAGCCCCGAGGTCAGCAGGAGAAGCAACGCGATCCGGCGCATGAGGAAGTCCCTCCAGGTCAAGATATCGGGCGAGGAGCATACCAAGGGGGGATCTGAAGAGCCAGCCGCCGCCGGGGCCGCCGAGGCCGCCGGAGACGCCGGAGACGCCGGAGATCACCGATTCCGGTAGAATCCGAGCCGACCTGGAGTTTCGTTGGCCAAAGCCCCGCTCGACGACCGCCGGCGCCAACTCCTCGCGCTCCTGCTGCAAGAGGCGGGGGTCGAGCCGCTGCGCACCCCCATCCTGCCGCTCCCCCGCGGCGGCCCGGACGGCTTCCCGCTCTCCTTCTCCCAGGAACGGCTCTGGCTGATCGACCAGCTCGAGCCGGGCAACATCGCCTACAACGTCCCCGTGGCCCTGCGCCTCGACGGCGACCTCCGCCCGGCGCTCCTCGCCCGCACCCTGGAGGAGATCGTCCGCCGCCACGAGGTGCTGCGCACCCGGTATTCGGCCGGGGCGGCGGGAGCGACGGGGGAGTCGGGGCCGGTCCAGAGGGTCGCGCCGCCCTCCCCCCTCCCCCTGCCGCGGATCGACCTCGCCGCCCTGCCGGCACGTGCCCGGGAGGGCGAGGCCCGCCGGCTCGCCCTCGCCGAGGGCGACCGCCCCTTCGACCTCCGCCGGGGGCCGGTGGTGCGCGCCCGGCTGCTCCGCCTCGCCGCGGCCGAGCACGCCCTCCTCCTCACCGTCCATCACATCGCCGCGGACGGCTGGTCGATCGGCATCTTCATCCGTGAGCTGATGGCGCTCTACGCGGCCTTCGCGGCGGGCGAGCCCTCGCCGCTCCCGCCGCTGCCGATCCAATATGCCGACTTCGCCACCTGGGAGCGGCGGGTGTTCCGCGGCGAGGTCCTGGAGAGCGCCCTGGGCTACTGGCGGCGCCAGCTCGGCGGCAGCCCCGCCGTCCTCGCCCTCCCCACCGACCGGCCGCGGCCGGCCGTCCAGGGGCGGGCCGGCGGCAGCATCCTGGCGGCGTTCCCGGCGGCGCCCGGCGAGGCGCTCCAGGCGCTCGGCCGGGCCGCCGGCGCGACCCTCTTCATGGTCATCACGGCCGCCTTCCAGGCGCTCCTCGGCCGCCTCGCCGGGCAGGACGAGGTGAGCCTCGGCACGCCGATCGCGAACCGCCACCGGATGGAGGTCGAGGGATTGATCGGCTACTTCGGCAACACCCTGGTCCTGCGCGCCGACCTCACCGGCGATCCCCCCTTCCGCGCCCTCCTCGGCCGGGTGCGGGAAGTGGCGATCGGCGCCTTCGCCCACCAGGAGCTGCCGTTCAGCAAGCTGGTCGAAGAGCTCAAACCGGAGCGCAGCCTCGCCCACACCCCCCTCTTCCAGGTGATGTGCGCGGTCGAGAACGCCGGGCCGCCGCTCGCCATCCCCGGCCTCGCCATCTCCGGCCTGGAGGCGAAGAACACCGTCGCCCTCTTCGACCTCCACCTGACCGTCATCGCCGCCAGCACCCCCGGCGAGTCCCTGGAGAGCCTGCCGGTCGAGCTCTCCTACCGGGCCGACCTCTTCGACCGGACGACCGTCGAGCGCACCCTGCGCCAGCTCACCACCCTCGTGGCCGGCCTCCTCGAAGATCCCGACCGCCGCCTCTCCGCCCTGCCGATCCTCTCCCCCGCCGAGAGCCAGGCCCTGCTCGTCGAGTGGAACGACACCGCGGCGCCAGGCCCGTCCCCCCAGGAAACGGCGCTGGAAGAGCACCTGTCGGCCCCGGCCGAAGCCACTCCCGAGGCCGTCGCCGTGGCCTGGGAGACGGGCGTCCTGACCTATGGCGAGCTCCACCACCGCGCTTGCCGGCTGGGGCAGGAGCTGGAGGCCAGCGCCCGGGTGGCGATCAGCCTCGAACGTTCGCCCGAGATGGCGATCACGCTCCTCGCCGTGCTCCAGGCCGGCGCGACCGCGGTGCCCGTGGACCCCCACTATCCAGCCGAGCGCCGCCGCTTCATGCTGGAGGACTCTCGCGCGATGGCCTTCCCCGAGAGCGGGCGGGGGTGGCTGGTGGCGCGGGGTCGGGCGAGGACGGAGCGCAACTGCCCAGCCCGAAGGGCGAATCCGAACAACAGCCCGGAGGGCGAGTTTGAGCACCGCCCGCAGCCCGACCCCGCGCCACCAGCCGGGGGGGACGACCTCGCCTACATTCTCTACACCTCCGGCTCGACCGGCCAGCCCAAGGGCGTCGGCCTGCCGCGCGTCGCGCTGGCGAACCTCCTCGCCTGGCAGCAGCGCGAAGCTCTCTCTCGTCCCGCGCGCACCCTCCAGCTCGCCTCGCTCAGCTTCGACGTCGCCTTCCAGGAGATCCTCTCCACCTGGCTCGCCGGCGGCACCCTCGTCCTCACCAGCGAAGAGATCCGCCGCGATCCCGCGGCCCTCCTCGCCCAGATCGAGTCCCAGGCGGTCGAGCGGCTTTTCCTGCCCTTCGTCGCCCTGCGCCAGCTCGCCGAGGCGGCCCGGGATGGGGCGCCGGTCGGCAGCGCGCTGCAGGACGTCGTCGCCGCCGGCGAGGCCCTCCAGGTGACCGGTCCGGTCGCCGCCTGGCTCGGCGCGCGGCCGGGGCGACGGCTGCACAACCAGTATGGTCCCACCGAGAGCCACGTGGCCACCGCCTGGACCCTCGACGGCGACCCGGCAGGCTGGCCGACCCTGCCGCCCATCGGCCGGCCGATCGCCAACGTCGCCGTCCACCTGCTCGACCGGGACCTCCAGCCGGCGCCGGTCGGGGTGGTGGGGGAGATCGCCATCGGCGGCGTCGCCCTCGCCCGCGGCTACCTCGACCGGCCGGAGCCGACGGCCGAGCGCTTCGTCCCCGATCCCTGGGGGCACCTCCATGGCCGCCCCGGCGGGCGGCTCTACCGGACCGGTGACCTGGCCCGCCGGCGGACCGACGGCGCCCTCGACTACCTGGGCCGGCGGGACGCCCAGGTCAAGGTGCGCGGAGTGCGGGTGGAGCCGGGGGAGGTCGAGGCGACGCTCCTCCTCCACCCCGGGGTACGCCAGGCGGTGGTCGCCGCCCTCCCCGAGCCCGGGGCGGGACCCGGCGGTCCGCTCCGGCTCGTCGCCTGGTACCTGCCCGCCGCGGACCGCCCGGCCAGCGCCGCCGAGCTGCGCGACCACCTGCGCGGGCGCCTGCCGGAGGCCTTCGTACCCTCCCAGCTCGTCACGGTCGAGAGCCTGCCCCTGACCCCCTCCGGCAAGGTCGACCGCCGCGCCCTGACTCTCGTCGCGCCCGAGGCCGGGAGCCCTGCCCCGAGCTACGTCGCGCCGCGCAGCGAGATCGAGGCGCTCCTCGCCGGGATCTGGGCCGGGCTCCTGGGCGTCCCACAGGTGGGGGTGCGCGACCGCTTCTTCGATCTCGGCGGGCACTCGCTCCTCGCCACCCAGGCGATGTCGCGCCTGCGCGCCACCTTCGGCGTCGAGCTCCCCCTGCGCACCCTCTTCGAGAGCCCGACGATCGAGGCCCTGGCACAAAGCGTCGAGCGCGCCCTCTGCGAACGGACCTCGCCGGCCGCGCCCCCTCTTGTGCGGCGGGCGGAGCCGGCGGCAGGCGGCGAGGCGCCGCTCTCTTTCTCCCAGCAGCGGCTCTGGTTCCTCCACCAGTTGAACCCGGAAAGCCCGGCCTACAACCTCTACCAGGCCCTGCGCCTCACCGGGCGGCTCGACGAGGCGGCCCTGGGCCGCGCCCTGGCCGAGCTGGTCCGCCGGCAGGAGGCCCTGCGCACCCGCTTCGCGGTGCGCGGCCCGCGGGCGGTCCAGCTCGTCGGCCCGGTGCCGGCGGTGCCCCTCCCGGTGATCGACCTCGCCGGGCTGCCGGCCACCCGGCGGGAGCAAGAGGGGGCGGCGCTCGCCCGCGCCGAGGGTCTCCTCCCCTTCGACCTGGAGCGCGGGCCGGTGCTCCGGGTCCGCCTGGTGCGGCTGGGAGCCCACGCCCGGCTGCTCTTCGTCTCCATGCACCACATCGTCTCCGACGGCTGGTCCATGGAGGTCTTCGTGCGCGAGCTCAGCGCCCTCTACGGGGGAGCCCCGCTCCCCGAGCTGCCGCTCCAGTATGCCGACTACGCGCGCTGGCAGCGGGAGTGGCTTGCCGGGGAGGTGCTGGCGGCCGAGCTCGGCTACTGGCGGGAGCGTCTGGCGGGCGCGCCGGCGGTCCTGCCGCTCCCCCTCGACCGGCCGCGGCCGCCGTTTCACACCTTCGCCGGAGCGCGCCGCTTCCGCCGCCTGCCGCGCGAGCTGGGGGAGGCGCTGCCGCGGCTCGCCCGGCAGCTCGACGCCACTCCCTTCATGCTCCTCCTCGCCTTCTGGCAGGTGCTCCTCCTGCGCCACACGGGAGAGGAGGACCTGGTCGTCGGCACGCCGGTCGCCAACCGGACACACCGCGAGAGCGAAGAGCTCATCGGCTTCTTCGTCAACACCCTGGCCCTGCGCACCGACCTTTCCGGCAACCCCGCCTTCGCCGAGGCGGTGCGGCGGGTGCGGGAGACCGCGCTCGGCGCCTACACCCACCAGGACCTCCCCTTCGAGAAGCTGGTCGAGGAGCTGCAGCCGGAGCGCAGCCTGCGCCACACCCCGCTCTTCCAGGTGATGCTGATCGCCGAGCCGGCCCCCGCCGCCGCGGAACCCACCGCCGGAGCGGGCGGCCTCCAGCTCGACGTCCTGGCGGTCGACAACGGCACGGCGAAGCTCGACCTGACCCTCATCGTCCAGGAAGGTACGCCGGAGAATGCTCGTTTCGAGCTGGGCTTCGGCTACAACACCGACCTTTTCTTCCCGACCACGATCGAGCGCCTGCTGACTCACGGCGAGACCCTGCTCGCCGCCGCTCTGGCCGATCCGGCGCAGCCGGTGGGCGACCTCCCCCTGCTCGCCGCGGCCGAGCGCCGGCAGCTCCTCGCCGAGTGGAACGACACCGCCGGAGCGGCGTCGGATCTCTGCCTCCACGAGCTGTTCGCGGCCCAGGTGGGGGAGCGGCCGGACGCTCCGGCGGTCCTCTGGGAGTCGGAGGTGCTGAGCTACGGCGAGCTCGACCGCCAGGCCCGCCGGCTGGCGAGCCGCCTGCGCGCGCGGGGCGTCGGACCCGAGTCGCGGGTGGGAATCCTCCTGCCGCGCTCGCCCGCGGCCGTGGTGGCGATCCTCGGCGTGCTCCAGGCCGGCGGCGCCTACCTGCCGCTCGATCCCTCCCATCCTGCGGAGCGGATCGCCTTCCAGCTGGCCGACTCCGGCGCCGCGCTCGTCCTCACGGCGGAGTCGCTCTCTCTTCCAGCGGAGGCGGCGGGACCGGAGGGAATCACCGTCGCCCGTTCGACCCCCGAACACCTCGTCTACGTGATTTACACCTCGGGCTCGACCGGAACCCCCTCCGGCGTCCTGATGTCCCATCGCGGCGCGGTCCACATCGTCCTCCAGGCGCGCGACCGGCTGCGCCTGGGACCCGACAACCGCATGCTGCAGCTGGCGACCCTGGGCTTCGACGTCTCGGTCGTCGAGATCTTCGCCCCGCTCACCGGCGGCGCCACGATCTGCATCGTCGGCGACGAGGACCGCCGCTCCCCCGCGGCGCTCGCCGAGCGCCTGGTCCGGCTGGGGGTCGACCGCGCCGCGGTAACTCCCGCCTTCTTCGCCGCCCACTCCTCCCGCGCCCTGCCCGGCCTCACCTCCCTCTTCACCGGCGGCGAGGCCCTCTCGGCCGAGTTGGCGGCGCGCTGGGCGCCGGGGCGGCGGCTGTTCAACAACTACGGGCCGACCGAGGCGGCGGTCTACGCCACCAGTCACTTCGTGCGGCCGGACGGTGGGGAGCCGACGATCGGCCGGCCGATCGAGAACGTCCGCGCCCACCTGCTCGACCGCCGGCTCCAGCCGGTGCCGATCGGGGTGGCGGGGGAGATCTGCCTGGGCGGCCCCGCCCTCGCCCGCGGCTATGCCAGCAGGCCCGAGAAGACCGCCGAGCGCTTCGTCCCGAACCCCGCCGCCGCCATTCCCGGCGAACGGCTCTACCGCACCGGCGACCTCGCCCGCCTCCTGCCCGCCGGCGAGATCGACTTCCTGGGGCGGATCGACAGCCAGGTCAAGGTGCGAGGCTACCGGATCGAGCCGGGGGAGATCGAAACCGCCCTCCTGCGCCACCCGGCGGTCGCCCAGGCGGCGGTGGGGGTGCGCGGCGAGGGCGCGGCCGAGCGCCACCTCGTCGCCTACGTAGCCGGTTCCAGCGTCCCCGACCCGGCCGAGTTGCGCCGCTTCCTCTTCGGCTCGCTTCCCGAGTACATGGTCCCCGCGGTGATCGTCGTCCTCCCCGCCCTGCCGGTCACCGCCAACGGCAAGGTCGACCGCCGCGCCCTGCCCGACCCCGACCGCGCCGCGGCCGTCGCCCTCACCCTGCCGCAGACCCCCCTGGAGCGCTTCCTCGCCGCCCTCTGGCAGGAGGTCCTGGGGCGCGGCCAGATCGGGGTCGACGACGACTTCTTCGCCCTCGGCGGCACCTCGATCCAGGCCGCGATCCTCACCAACCTCCTGGAGGAGCGCTTCGGCGAGTACGTCTACGTCGTCGCCCTCTTCGACGCCCCGACCCTGGGCGGCCTCGCCCGGTATCTCGCGCAGCACTACCCGGAGGCCACGGCGCGGGTGACCGGCAGCACGGCTGGGAAGGGGCCGGAAGAATCCACCCTGAAGGTGGACGCGGCGGCGCTCCAGCGCTTCCGCGCCCGGCTCCCGTCGCTGGCACCGCGCGATCCCGCCTGGGTCGCCGGGCTGCGCAACCGCCGCGCCCTCTTCCTCCTCTCCCCGCCGCGCTCCGGCTCGACCCTCCTGCGGGTGATGCTGGCGGGAAACCCCGCCCTCTTCGCGCCGCCCGAGCTGGAGCTCCTGGGCTTCAACACCCTGCGCCAGCGCAGCGCCGCCTTCTCCGGCAAGTACGCCTTCTGGGCGGAGGGGCTGGTCCGCGCCCTGATGGAGATCGAGGGCACCGGCCCCGAGCGGGCGGAGGCGATCCTCGCCGACCTCACGACCCGCGATGCAACGGTACGCGACCTCTACGCCGATCTCCAGGCCCGGATCGGGGATCGCCTCCTGGTCGACAAGACCCCCTCCTACGCGCTCGACCCCGCGACCCTCGCCCGCGCCGAGGAGGAATTCGACGCGCCGCTCTACCTCCACCTCATCCGCCATCCGCACGGGATGATCCGCTCCTTCACCCAGGCGAAGCTCGACCAGGTCTTCTTCCACGTCCCCGAGGGCTACCCGCGGCGCGAGCTGGCCGAGCTGATCTGGACCACCGCGCAGCGCACGATCCTGAACTTCCTCGCCGGCCTCCCCGCCGAGCGCTCCCTCGCCGTCCGCTTCGAGGACCTGGTGCGCGACCCCGAGCCCGAGCTGCGCCGGATCTGCGGCTTCCTGGGGATTCCCTTCGACCCCGCCATGCTCGACCCCTACGCCCCCGGGACCGGCGGGAGCAGCCGGATGACCGACGGCATCCACGCCCTCTCGAAGATGCTGGGGGACGTCAAGTTCCACGAGCACAGGAAGGTCGATCCGGCAGTGGCGGAGAGCTGGAAGCACGATCTCGCCGAACTCGGGGACGACTTCCTGGGCGAGCCCACCTGGCAGACCGCCGAGGCCCTGGGCTACCCACGCCCTTCTGCCCCGCGCCGCTCGCCCCTCGTCCGCCTGGCCGCAGGCGGCCCGGGGCGCCCGCTCTTCCTCGTCCACCCGGTGGGCGGCAACGTCCTCTGCTACCGCGACCTCGCGCGCCATCTCGCCCCCGAGCGTCCGGTCTACGGCCTGGAGGCCCTGGGGCTCGGGAGCGGAGAGCCGCAGCAGCGGGTCGGGGAGATGGCAGCGACCTATATAGATACCGTCCTCGCTGCCCAGCCGGAGGGTCCCTACCTCCTCGGCGGCTGGTCGATCGGCGGCGTGATCGCCTGGGAGATGGCACTGCAGCTACAACGGCAGGGGAGGGAGATCGCGCTCCTGCTCCTCCTCGACAGTGTCGTCCCCGGTCGGCTCGGGGAGGCGGCGCTGGACGAAGCGGACGTCCTGGCCTGGGCAGCAGAAGAGTCTGGGATGCTCCCCGCGGACCTGGGGAAGGCGTCGGCGCGCCGGCTGCTGCGGGTCTACACCGCGAACGTGGAAGCGGTGCGGCGCTATACGCCTGAGCCCTACCC
>Ga0137403_10001072_pt1 | contig 34651 bp, 27 predicted proteins | sample CZOMad2_1_16fung_FD_122057 | JGI IMG/M metagenome (GOLD analysis project Ga0137403, IMG submission 122057) | Vadose zone soil fungal communities from Angelo Coast Range Reserve, California, USA - CZOMad2_1_16fungal (Hybrid Assembly) | ecosystem: Environmental > Terrestrial > Soil > Vadose zone... | reverse complement strand
CGCTGGCCTTCCGCGTCGCCCGCGGTGTCCTGCGCAATTCTGCCGACGCCGAGGACGTCGCCCAGGAGGCTCTGCTCCGGGCCTATCGCCGCTTCGACCGCCTGCGCGACCGCCAGCGTTTCCGCGGATGGATTGTGCGCATCGCCTTCCGCCTGGCGCTCGACCGCACCCGCTCCGCAAAACGCCGCGAAGTCCGCGAAACCCTGTGGTCGCAGACCACCCACCGAGCCTCCACGGAAGACATCGCGGCCTCCAGCGAATTTCAGACGCACCTCGATGCTGCTCTCGAGGAGATCTCGGAAAAATATCGTCTAGTGCTTTTACTCTCAGCCTTGGAAGGACACACGCTCGAAGAAGTCGGCGCCTTACTCGGTGTCCCGCTCGGCACCGTCAAATCCAGATTGTTTTTCGCACGCAAACATCTCGCGGAGAAACTCCGATGTCATGTGAATCCTACAAAAACGCGCTAACCGCGGCTGCAGCCGGCGCTCTCGCGACGAGCGAACTTCGCTCGCACCTGATCCTCTGTTCCGCTTGTCGCGCTGCTCTCGCCGGGGAAGAATCGCTTTTCGCTGCAATAGACGGTGGTCTGCGCTCTGTAGTCAATGTCGAGGTTCCTGCCTCGCTCGTGCCATCCACTCGCGCTCGGATTGCGGCTGAAATTGGGCCGGGGCGAGCGTGGCTTCCGATCTGGGCGCTCGCTTCGGCGGCGGTTCTGGCTATTGTCTTGATCGTAGTGCAGGTGACGCGGCGCACCGTGCAATTGAAAAGCACTTCCCCGATCCCGACGGCCAGCCATGCGCCGCTTCCCGAAGTTGTGCCACCGCGGCCGAAAACGCCCGAGCAGAGGACTTCTCTGACGGCGATGAGCAAAACTCATCAGCACCCGCCAGCGCAACCGTCGAAATCCGAGGAACCGTTAGTGTTGACCGCTCCGAGGCAGCGCGAAGCCGTGGATGCTCTGATGGCGGCCTTTCACCGGGCAGAGAAACAGGAAGACGTGCTGGCTGCAGAGGTGCAGGAGGACGCGGCTCAGCCGCTGTCGATCGCGCCAATCGATGTTGTTCCCATGGAGATCAAGCCGCTGGATTTTGACGCCAAGGAATTGGGCAGAGCTGTTGTTCCGAGTGATGTGAGTCGCAAGCCGATATCCCGATAATTCGACAGGAGACACAAATGAAACGCGTGATTCTGGCAGTTGTTCTTTCCGGCTGTTTTCTCATTTCTCCCGGCGGCGAGGCGCAGGAAAAAGCCAAGCCTGCTGAACCGGAAAAGAAACCCGAATTCTGGAAGGACAGCGCGCTGCTCCGCGTGCAAATGGTTTTCACGGAAAAGGATGGAGAAAAAAAAGTCAGCAGCCTGCCTTACCAACTGGTTCTGCATTCCAACGCCCCCGGGCGAGCCGCTGCACTCCGCATGGGCTTGCGTGTACCGGTGCCGCATATGAACGCCGTTGGGCAGTTCCAATATATGGACATTGGCACGAATCTGGACGGACACGCGGAAAAGACGGAAGACGGGCGATTTCAGCTCAGTTTCAGCATTGAAAAGTCCTCACTCTACTACCCGGCCATGGATCAGAAAGCCACTTCGACTAACGAAAGTGAGTCGGCATCAGACAAAACTCCGAAGCAACCTACCGTCCAGAAGTTTCAGGCGGAAATCAACGTCTTGATTCGTGATGGGCAAACTCTGGAAGCTATGACCGCTACCGATCCGATCACCGGCCACGTTTTGAAGGTGGACGTGACGCTCACCGTCCTGAAGTAGGCTTCCTGAACCTTATCTCGCTTGGAGCAGGGCGCTCAGCGCATCAGGCAAAGCCGAATAGAGAAAACGATAGCCAAGTTGGTCCAGCTTCTGCGGTACGGCGCGCTGACTTCCCAGAAGCAGCGCGTCGGCCATTTCTTGCCCCAACACCAGGCGCAACGCCAATGCTGGCGCCGGGAAAATCGCCGGCCGGTGCATGGCTTTCGCCAGCGATTTCGTAAACTCTGCGTTGGTCACCGGTTGCGGGGCCACCACGTTCAGCGGGCCGGTCACCGTCTCGTTCTTCAACGCCAGTTGGATAATTTGAATCGTGTCCGCGAGCGTAATCCAGGACATCCATTGCTGGCCTGAGCCGAGCTTGCCGCCCACACCGAATCGAAACGGCAGCATCACCTGCGGCAACACTCCGCCCTGCTTCGCGAGAACGATTCCGAAGCGCAACAGCACCACGCGAATCCCCAGCGCTTCGGCTTTGCGCGCTTCCGCTTCCCACTCAGCCGCCAGGTTCGCCAGAAAATCGTTCCCAGCCCCACTTTCCTCGGTGAAAATCCCATCGCCGCGCCTTCCGTAGTAGCCGACCGCGGAAGCTGACAACAGCACGCGCGGCCGCGTGGCCATCTTTGAAATCGCGCCGACCAGCGCCCGCGTCGTATCGACACGGCTCGAGCGCAACACCTGCTTGCGTTTTTCGGTCCAGCGCCCGCCCGCAATCGAAGCTCCCGCCAGATTCACCACTGCATCCGGCGTCACCGCCGCTCCGCCTAATTCTCCCGTCGCCGGGTCCCACGCCACATCAAATCCAGCACTTGGCTCCCGCTTCTCACCGTGCGGGCGCATCAGCCGGCACACCGTGTGCCCGTCCCGCGCCAGCGCCTCGACCAGCGCCGTGCCCACCAGCCCGGTAGCCCCCGTCACCAGAATCTTCATTTAGAAATTTCCTCTTTCTCGACGCACACAAATATTGTGCCTAATTGGCAACTTCGACGCATGCGGCGAAGACGGTAGCACAAGCGCAGAATCCATCTACAGAGCTCGTCCATCGAACTCGCTTATAGAGGTTACGCTACAAGGCCGTGATACTGGCTCACGCCGAATCCCCGCGCTACAATCGTGCCGTGGCTCCCGCAACGCAAACCATTCCTGTTACCGTGTTATTCTTCGGCCGGCTGAAAGATATTGTCGGGCACGCGGAAGAATCCTTCGAGCTCGCGGAGGGAGCTACGATCGAATCGCTTTTCGCCGCGCTGACTGGGCAGAACGCTGAGCTGGCGCGTTTCCGCGCTTCGCTAGTGGCTTCGCGCAACCAGGAATTTGCCGCTTGGAACACGCTGTTGCGCGCGCATGACGAGATCGCGTTTCTCCCTCCGGTCAGTGGCGGCTAACTTCCCGAATGAGCGCCCCTCCCAACAACGATATAGTGCTGCTGGTGCAGGACGCCATCGACATCGCCGCGCTGATGCAATTCGTGCGCGCGGATGAAGACGGCGCTGTCGTTACCTTCGACGGCTTCGTGCGCAACGAATCACACGGACGCAACACTCTGTACCTTGAGTACGAAGCCTACGAATCGATGGCCTTGGCCAAGATGAGCGAGATCGCCGCGCAAGCCCGGGCGAAATATCCGATTCATCGCGTGGCGATCGCGCACCGTGTGGGCCGCCTGGTGATCGGCGAAACTAGCGTATTCATCGCGATAAGCGCCGCCCATCGCGCCGCCGCCTTCGACGCGTGCCGCTTCGCCATCGACACGCTCAAGCGCACCGTGCCCATCTGGAAGAAGGAGTACTTCGAAGACGGCGCCGTGTGGGCCGACGGCGAGCTGCCTCCAGCTCCCGCGGCGACGCCTGCCGCGAAACCTGCATCCTAACTCACGATGCTCATCCCCTTTCGCCCTGCCCAGGCCACGGCGCTCGCGCTGCTGGCGGCATTTGCTTCCGTGGTTGGCGGGGCGCCGCAGGACAAACCCGATCGCCCCCCGTGGGCGCAAAAAACGAAGAAGCCGGATGCGACGAAAACGCAACCGACTTCACCAGCGCCGCCGGTGACAGGGTCTGCTCCGGGATCTGGCCCGGCGTCAAATCCGCCTACGGATGATGGCGGAAAAATTGTGCAGCCTACGCCAGCGGAGACGCCGCAGGCGGCGGCAAATTCCCAGAAAAATCGCCTGCGGTTTTCCGTGAATCTGGTGACCGTGCTTACGAGCGTGCTCGACGAAAAAAACCGGCCGGCACCGGATTTGCCCAAGGAAGCGTTTCAGCTTTTGGAAGAAGGAGTGCCACAGAAGATTGAGTTTTTCGAGGCGGAAACGAAGCTGCCGGTGGACATCGCTTTGATGATCGATTCGAGCATGAGCACGCACAAGGAATTCACGTTCGAGCAGGAAGCAGCGGCGAATTTTATCCGGCAAGTGTTGCGACCGGGCGATGGGCTGGCGGTTTACGGTTTCGACGAGACGGTTACGATGCTGGCGAATTATTCGGACAACGTGCCGGTGTTGCAGGCGGCGGTCCGCCGGATTCCTCCCGGCGCGGGAACATCGATTTACGACGCGGTGTACCTTGCCGCTCACGATCTTGGGCGGCGCGCGGAAGAGCGGAGGCGGGTGATTATTCTGGTGACCGACGCCGGGGAAACGACGAGCCGGGCGGATTTTGAAGCTACCAGGCGGGCAGCGGTGCGTTCCGGCGCATTGCTCTACAGTATTGTGATCCGCCCCGTGAAATCAGAAAGTGGACGCAACACCGCCGGGGAACACGCGATTGAAACGATGACGGACAATACCGGCGGAGCAATGTTTTTTCCGGACGCGATTCAGGAGCTGGGAATTATTTTCGATCGCATCGACCGCGAACTGCGCACGCAGTACCGTCTGGCGTACTACCCGAATCCGCGCGGGCCAGCGAACACGTACCGCAAGATTGAAGTGAAAGTGCTGGGCGACTACGTAGTTCGCCATCGCAAGACCTATCTCACCGGTCTGGAGTGAGTCTTCACGTGATCGCGCGGTTCCGGTGACCGATTTGGGTGGCTAGAGCCCAACTACTCCGGTGATCGCCGCGGAGCTTGTGACGGCTGAATTGATGTAATTTGCACTGAAGAAATTGAAAACGCAGCGGGCTCTTCGACTTTCTCCAAGAGCCCGCTGCCGATGGAATGATGTTTGCGCCGCGTTTTAGTAGGTGGCGCCTTCGGGCACGATGACAAAGTCGACGCGGCGATTGTCCTTCTCCGCGGCTTTGTCGGGCGAGCCGTTGGCGGCGCGAGTGCTGATGCGCGAAGCGTCGATGCCTTTTTCGATGATGTAGGCCTTGGCGAGATCGGCGCGCGAGATTGCGAGCTTGTCCGCCTTCGGCTCCTTGGGATCGGCATAGCCGACGATGACGAGTTTGGCGGCGGGATCGTTCTTGAGACGCAGAGCCACGTCGTCGCCAACGCGCTTGCAAGCGTTGTCGAAGCGGGACGCGCCGACTTTGGTGTAGCCGCAATCACCGACTTTGGTGGCTTGCGGAGGTGGCGGCGGCTGCTGCACATCGACGCTGGTGGAGGAATCAGCGGTGCCACCTTTGCCGTCGGCCACGGAGCACTTGATGTTGTAGCTGCCCGGCTGCACGCCCGTGGAGTCAAACTGCACTTTTTCGCCGCTGCCGACGATCTGGCCGCCGCTGGCGGTGTAGCTGTAGGTCAGCGAATCGCCATCAGGATCGCTGGCGGTCGAAGTGATGGTGGCGCGCTCGCCCGGCTGAATCGGGCTGCGGTCTGTGGCGCAAGAAATCGTTGGCGGATGATTGGGTTTCTCTTCGACCTTGATATCAGCCGCGCAGGAAGCCGTGCCGCCCTTGCCGTCATCAACTTTGCTGTTCACGGTGTAGGTGCCAGCGGCGGTTCCGGCGGAACTCCAGCGGGCGTCCGGGCCGGTACCTGTTACAGAGCCACCCGTGGCGGTGTAGGTGTAGGTCAGCGGATCGCTGTCTGGGTCGCTGGCGTCGACATGAACGGCCACGCTGTCGCCGGAGCCCACGTAAACCGACGTGGGATTCGCGGAACAAGCGGCAACTGGCGGGCGATTCACTGGCGGAGCCGCTTTGGGCAGACCGAAGCGAAGAACCAAGCCGGTGCCGAGGCGGAAATTGTCCTGGCGGGCATTGCCGCCGACGGCTATGCCGGAGAAGTTGGTCATGACGTAATCCAGCTGAGCGAAACGCCAAGCCAGGTAGTTGGTGATGACGACGTCAATGCCGCCGCCGGTGGCCAGCGCAAATGCGCTTTGCCCCCGATCACCGGTGAACTGGGTGCCAGCATGAGCGCCGCCGAGGAGAAATTCGCCAAAGGGGACGAAATGATCGAACTTGCGCAGGTTGAGGCGCGGACCGAACAGGTACGTCGTCAAGCCTCCACTTACTTTAGCGCTGCTGCCAGTGAGCGGGAATTCGTTGCGATCATAGTGCAGGCCGCCAAGCTCGGCAGTGAGGCCGAGCCAGCGAGAGGCGTTGTAGGTGAAGGAGCCCGAGCCGCCCTGGCTACCGAAACTGTTAAACGGAGATCCGGGATGAATATTCATGTAGTCGTACATGCCGGCGATTTCATACTTGGGAATGAGCCTGCCAGGCGCAGTGGAATCGGCCTTGGCCGCAGCCGGCGGAAAAGCCTTCGGGCGTGGCGCTTCAGGCAGAGCGAATGCGTTGCGCGCGGCGCGAACGAGTCCCCCACCGTTGCCACTGGCTGGCGTCGCGGCCGCTGACGTTTCCGACTTGGTTACGTAGTCATCCGCGCCCGCGCTCTTTTGCCGCGCCAACGCCGGGAGCGCGAACATCGCACAGATTACACCTGCTACACACCACTTACGCATCTTCATTCCTCCTAAACTCGTAACTCCCAGTTCTTTAGCAGCCCGCCGACCTGGCCGCCGTCATGATCTTTGACGCCGTCTCGCCGCGGTGGCCTGTGCTCTACTTGCGGCGGATTCCGCGAAACAATTTGTAGCGACCCTGCTGGGCTTTTCTTCGCCTGAAGCGCCCGCGGCAGGTACTCCTCCGACACCCGTTTACCACGGGCGGAAACACCAAGAACGTCACAGCGCGGTGGCATTAGCCTATTCTAGGAGGTCCTTTGGCCGCAAGAGATTCCTTGGCGGCGCATCGGCGGCACTGTAGCTAAACGAGTCAGCAAGCTTTTGAGTTACGCGCGGCGCTTGGATGCACGGAGCAGTAGGACTTGGTTCCGCGAAAATGCTCGCGCGCGAGTGTGTGAACGAAAAAATTCCTTGGTTCTAGTACTACACACGCGCCCGCAATAGATACTGCCTTACGACGTAAATGACTCATTTAGCAGGTGCTTATCCTAAGAGCGCGAGCTAGCTGCTGCTTTGGCTGCTTTCGTGCCCTACAAGGGCCACCCAGTCGAAATCTAATGGAGGATTTCCATGCGATTCCGCACTGCTCTATCGTTGGTCACCTTTTTCGTGGTTTGTTTCGCCGTCGCTGCCTGGACCAGCCCACTTCCAGCGCAAGCGGCGAGTATGAATGCGGCACCGGATGCCCAGTCGGTCGCCGGAAAAATTTCATCCATAGGCGACGCTGCGTTCACTCTGGACGTGGCGAAGAGCCAAAACTCCGGCACCAACACTCTACAATTCCTGGTCGACGGCAACACCAAAGTCGAGGGTAAGCTCTCGGTCGGCGCGCAAGCGACGGTCGAGTATCGCAACGACAGCGGTAAGTATATTGCCACGCGCGTCGTCGTTACCCCCGCTTCGGGAACCCTGTTGTACTAGCTCTTGTACCAAGGGTTCCTCGCGACGTCCAATCTGGTAATCTAATCTGGCCTGGAGATCCAGGCCAGCGAACCAAACCTTCGGCAATCCGAATCTAAACACGAAGACGGCCGCCCGCTCTCAGCCTCGGTGCGGCACTTCCTTTTTCATCTGGAGCGAGTGAGGCCTGTCGATGCGCACGACCCTTAAGCTCGTCTCTCCGCTGATCGTCAGTGTGGCGATCGTTTCGCTGCTTTTTGCCGGCTATCAGGTGCGCACGCAGAAGCGCATTCTGCGCAATGAGTTGGTGCACCGCGCCGAGACTCTGGGCGAGAGTCTGCAGGAAAGCGTGGAGTCGCTGAGCGAGCGGGGCGCCGAGCGAAATCTTCAGCGGTTGGTGGACCGATTTGGCCAGAAGGAGCATCTGCGGGGGATCGCGGTTTACGACGCGTCGGGAGCTGCGGTGGCCACTTCGCCGGCGATCGCCGAGGCGTTCCGGCTGCAGCCACATGCCGCCACGCGCGCCGTGGAGTTGGCTACGGGCCACGGCGAATTCGGATGGTCGGGCGATTCCGCGATTTATGTGTACGCGGTGCCGCTACGCGCCGGCAGCAGATCGTTCCACACGCTGGCGGTAATCTACGACGCGTCTTACATCGACACGCAGACTTCACGCACGTTTCGCGATTCGCTTTTGAACGCGCTGGTTCAGACGCTGCTGATCGCTGGGCTGGCAATCGTACTGGTGCGCTGGACGCTGACCGGCCCGCTGACGCGGACGGTGGGATGGTTGCGCACCCTGCGAGCCGGACAAACGCCCAGCGCCGCGCAATTGCCACAAGGAGAGATCTTCGACCAAATCCACCGGGAAGTGACGCACCTGGCGAACGATCTGACCGCGGCGCGCGCTTCGGCTGAGGAAGAAGCGCGGCTTCGCGACACCAGCGCTTCGCTGTGGACGGCGGAACGCCTCCGCGTAAGTTTGCGCGACAAGCTCGCAGAGAAACCGCTGTATGTCGTTTCCAACCGCGAACCGTACATGCACGTGTTTGGCGAAAAGGATAAATCGATCCAAGTGATCGTGCCGGCCAGTGGCGTGGTTACAGCGCTCGAGCCGGTGCTTCTGGCTTGCGACGGAACGTGGATCGCCAACGGATCGGGCAACGCGGATCGCGAGGTCGTGGAAGGGAACGATCGGCTGCGCGTGCCTCCCGATCATCCGAGTTACACGCTGCGGCGCGTCTGGCTGAGCGACGAGGAAGATCGCGGCTACTACGAAGGTTTCTCCAACGAAGGACTGTGGCCGCTTTGCCATATCGCGCACACGCGGCCGGTCTTCCGCCCCGAAGACTGGCTGCAATATCAGCGCGTGAACCGGCGCTTCGCGGATACCGTGCTCGAGGAAATGGAGAATACGGAATCGCCGATTCTTCTAGCGCAGGACTATCACTTCGCCCTGCTGCCCCGGATGGTCAAGGAGGCGCGCCCGGACGCGCGGGTGGCGATTTTCTGGCACATTCCGTGGCCGAATGCAGAAGTCTTCGGGATTTGTCCCTGGCAGCGCGAGTTGGTGGACGGACTTTTGGGCGCCGATTTGATCGGATTTCACATCCAAACGCATTGCAACAATTTTCTGGAGACAGTGGATCGAGCTTTGGAAGCACTCACGGAATGGGACCGTTTTGCGGTTAATCGGCAGGGGCACGTCACGCGCGTGCGGCCGTATCCGATCAGCGTGGCGTTTCCGGAGAACAATCAAGTTCCGGGCGAGACGCCCAGTTCGGGAGAACTGCGCGCCGCATTGTGCGCCGAACTTGGCACAGAAGCATCGCTGCTGGGCGTGGGCGTGGATCGAGTGGACTACACGAAAGGAATTCTGGAACGCTTTCGCGGAATTGAGCATTTTCTTGACAGCTACCCGGCGTACCAGCGGCGCTTTACGTTCGTGCAAATCGGTGCTCCCAGCCGTACGGACATTCCGCGGTACCAGCAGTTTCTCGAGGAAGCTAGTGCCGAGGTGGAACGCATCAACGCTCGATTCCAGGCGGGCCGCTGGAAACCCATCGTCTTTCTCAAGAAACATCATTCGCACGAAGAGATTGCGCGCTATTACCGTGCCGCATCCGTCTGCCTGGTTACCTCGCTGCACGACGGGATGAACCTGGTGGCCAAGGAATTTGTGGCTGCTCGCGAGGACGAGCGCGGGGCGTTGATTCTAAGCACGTTTGCGGGGGCGGCTCATGAGTTGCCCGACGCGCTGCTGGTGAATCCGTACGACATACAGCAGTTGGCCGATTCCATTCACCAAGCGCTGGAAATGAGCGAAGAGCAACAAGTCACGCGCATGGCGCGCATGCGGAAAATGGTTCACGAACATAATGTTTATCGATGGGCCGCCAATTTGCTTTCCGATTTGACGGAGATTCGCGTGGATGTGCCGGACCGCAACGAGGTAGGGCAATCGTCATGACGGTCCGGCGGCCCGCGATGCCACATCTTCTTCGGCATTGGCGCGATGTCGCGGCACGAGTTCGCCGTCGGCGGCGAGCGGCCGTGTTTCTGGATTTCGACGGGACGCTGGTGGAGATCGCGTCGCGGCCCGATCGAGTGCGTATGAAGCCAGCAATGCGGCGCGTGCTGCAGCGTCTGGCTAGAAACCCGAAGGTTACCTTGGCGGTGATCAGCGGGCGGCGGAGAGAGGAGTTGCGGCGCTGCGTGGGCATTCCGAAGATTCACTACCTGGGATTGTATGGCTGGGAGAAAGGAGAGAAAAATGTACTGCCCGCGTCCGCTCGAGTCGCGCTGTTCCAGGCGCATGTTTTGCTGTTGAAGGAATTGAGCGCCTTTCCAGGCGTGTGGATTGAACCTAAGCGCAACAGTTTTTCCATTCATCTGCTCGGTGTAAAGAGAGACGTGCAGCGGCGCGCACGGCACGCTGTTCGAAGATTTCTCGGTTCGTTCGGCACCACCCTGCAACTTCTCGAGAATCTTCGGGACATCGAGATAATGCCTGGCCATATCGAGGATAAGGGCGCCGCGGTTCGGAAGTTTCTCGCGACGTCAACGGCTCGCGGAGCCCTGGGTTTCTTCTTTGGCGACGACTTCTCGGATGAGCCCGCATTCGTGGCGTTGCGTCGCGGAGTGTCGGTTCTGGTGGGAAAACCGCGCACGACTCGCGCGCAATTCCGGTTGCGCGGGCCGGATGAGGTGGCCGCGGCACTAGCTCTACTGGAGGAGACGCTCAAATGAATCGTTCTGAAATGCCCTTTGAGTTTTTTACGGTGGCGCACTTGACGCGAATCGGAAACCAGTCCGCCGCAACGCTAGCGGAGCTGCTGACCAGCCTGGAGCAATGCAGCGACGCTTCTATTTTTCATCACACTTTCCAGACCCTGGGCAGCCATCATTTTTTGACGGAGGGTTTCTCCAACGATTTTGCGCAATGGGCGCTGGCCGATGCGAATCGCGATGCGCTGGCCGAGCAACTAGCCGCGCTGGACATTCGTGACTACGTATCGATCGCGGCATTGCGCGCGGATTTATGCCGCGTGGTGCGGGAGTATTGCGACCAGCATCCTGAATTCGCCAATCAGACGGCTCTAGAGCCTTTCTTCTTCTGCGAGAGCGTCGAAGTGACCGTGCCTTTCGGACGGACAGCCACGACGCTCGAGGAATTCCATGAAGGCGTCGGGCATTTGAGCCACGCAGCTTTCTATTTTCATTTTATTTCCTCGCGGCTGCGATTGCAGTTGCGCACCAACGATTTCTCGCACTGGCTCGCGGATGGGCTGGGGCTGAAAGCGCTCGCGGAAAGCGTCAATCGCATCGACATCTACACCAATACTCTCGACAGCGCGCGCATCAAGTTGATGAAGCTGGTCGCGATCGAAAGGAGGAATCATGAGCGAAGTTCAAACGGCGACGCGTATTCCGCTCGATGACTACCAAGGGGTAATCGGCGCAGGCGAACTCGAGGAATTGCGCGCGTTGGCCAAGCCTTTGCGAGGCCGAACCGTCGAGATGATCAACTCGACCGCGGTGGGGGGAGGCGTCGCGGAAATTCTGAACCGATTGGTGCCGCTCGCGGAAGAGCTCGACCTGAAGATCCGCTGGGATGTGATGACCGGTGGAGAAGACTTCTTCGAAGTCACGAAGTCTTTTCACAACGCTCTGCACGGCGAGCCATATCACGCGACGCCCAGGGATTTTGAGGTTTTTCTCGCTTACAACGAACGCAACCGGCAGCGGCTGCCGCTGGACGCCGAATTCGTGGTAATTCACGACCCGCAACCGGCAGCGCTAATCGACGGCCGAAAGAATAACGGCAATCACTGGGTGTGGCGCTGCCACATCGACCTTTCGCATCCGAACCGCTCGGTGTGGGATTTTCTGGAGACCCACGTTTCGAAATACGATGGAGCGATTTTCTCTTCGCCGGAGTTCGCGCGCAAACTGCGCATCCCGCAGTATTTGTTTTATCCAGCCATCGATCCGCTGTCGGAAAAGAATCGGGAACTGCAGCCGGAGTTCATCGTGGATGTGTTGTCGCGCTACGGGATCGATCCGCTGCGTCCCATCCTCACGCAGATCTCGCGATTCGACCGGCTGAAGGATCCGGTCGGTGTGATCCGCGCATATCGCATCACGAAACGCTATTTCGATTGCCAACTGGTGCTGGCGGGCGGAAGCGCATCGGACGACCCGGAGGGCGCCGTAGTTTTGAAAGAGGTACTGCGTGAAGCGCAGGGCGACCCGGACATTAAGGTTCTGGAGTTGCCGGCATGGGCGCCGCTTGAGGTCAATGCGCTCCAGCGCGCCTCAACGATCGTGATCCAGAAAAGTTTGCGCGAAGGGTTTGGTTTGACAGTGAGCGAGGCATTGTGGAAGAAGAAACCCGTGGTCGCGTCAGCCGTGGGCGGAATACCGACACAGGTGATTCACAAACACACGGGATTGCTGGCGCACTCGGTGGAAGGCGCGGCGTACCAAATTCGCTTCCTATTGTCACATCCGGAGATTGCCACGAAGCTCGGCGAACGCGGGCACGAACATGTGAAAGAGAATTTTCTGATCACGCAAAATCTGAAGCGGTACTTGACGCTGTTTTTGACGGTTGCGCATTTGGCCTGACAACTTGCGCCAAGGTCAATGTGCCGCTAAGGATGCTTCGATCTTACCCTTATATTCGCGGGCCTTCGCGATGGCCGCGCGCTCATCAACGGTGAGCAGCTTGCGGTCGCGCATCACCGTGCGGCCGCCGATTACGACAGTCTCAACATCACTTGCCTTCAAGGCATAGGCGAGTTGCGCATAGATATCGTACATCGGCACGGCATTCGGCGCGTCAAGCGCAATGATTAGCACGTCTGCTTTCTTGCCGGGTTCAAGTGAGCCGATTTCTTTTTCCATGTGCAAAGCGCGAGCGCCATCGATCGTGGCCATCTCGACAACGGCCTTGGCGTTGAGCGCCAGCGGATCCATCTTGGTAATCTTCGCGAGCTTCGCGGCGAGGTCCATTTCCTCCATCAAGTCGAGGTCGTTGTTGCTACCCGCGGGGCCATCGGTGCCCAAGCCCACCGCGATGCCGGCTGCGCGCATTTCCGGAACTGGCGAGACGCCGCTGGCCAGCATCATGTTGCTGGAGGGATTGTGCACACAGCCTACTTTGCGTTCGGCGAGAATCTTGCGATCCGCTTCGTCGACGAAGATGCAGTGAGCGGCAATGACCTCCGGGCCGAGTATGCCGAGCTTCTCCAAATATTGCACGGGCGTGGTGCCGTTTTGCAGGCGGCTGTCGTCGAGTTCCTTTTTCATTTCGGCCACGTGGATCAGGATCGGGGCCTGATATTTCCGAGCGAGCGCCGCGGCGTCCTGCAAGGTTTTTCGCGAGCACGTGCAGATGGAATGGGGCGCTGGTGCCGCGTGAATCAGCGGATCGCCTTGCCAGCGCTTCAGGAATTTCTCGGTGTAGGCGAGCATCTCGTCTTCGGTCTTGTTGTCCGGCGCGGGAAAATCGATGAACGTTTCACCGAGAACTCCGCGCATTCCGGCAGCCTTGGTTTCTTCCGCGACGGCATTCTCGAAATAATACATGTCCGCAAACGTGGTCACGCCGGAGCGGATTTGCTCGGCGGCGGCGAGCCGCGTGCCCCAGCGGACGAATTCTTCGGTAACGTTCTTCGCTTCGGCGGGAAAGATATATTTGCGCAGCCAGTCATCGAGCGTCACGTCGTCGTGCAAGCCGCGGAATAGCGTCATGGGCACATGCGTGTGGCCGTTGATGAAACCAGGCAGCAGCAGCTTGCCGCCTGCATCGATTTTCTGTTTGGCGATGACGCCTTTCGGAAATAGCGGCGCTTGCCCAACGCCGACGATGGTGTCGCCACGCACCGCGATCTCGCCGTTTTCGATGATGCGGCGGTCGCCGTCCATCGTCACGATGGTTCCGCCGGTGACTAGCAGGTCGACGGAGATGGCCTCCTTGGGGACCTGTGCATAAACCGTCGTGGTGGTGGCGGCGAGAATACCAGCCGCGATAGTCAGCTTCAACAAGGTCCAGCCTCCGAAAGTCGCACTCGCAGTTGCTACAGATTCGATGAATCGAATGGCTTGGGAAACAGATCGCGCATCTGGATGGTTTCGGTCTTGCCTTTCAAGTTGGAGAGAATCACCGGAACGTCGCCGCAGAATTCCCAGATGAGCTGTCGACACGCGCCACATGGCGGCGTCAGCGTGTCGGTATCGGTGACCACGGAAATGACGTCGAACCCGCGCTCGCCTTCCGACATTGCTTTGAAGATGGCCACGCGCTCCGCGCAGATGGTTAGTCCATACGTCGCGTTTTCAACGTTGCATCCGCCGAAGATCCGGCCGGAGGCCGCGCGTAAGGCTGCGCCCACGCGGAAATCCGAGAATGGCGCGTGGGCGTTCAAGCGCGCGTCCTTCGCGGCTGAAATCAGAGATTCGTATTCAGGCACCGTCTCCTCCTCCGGCCAAATAGCCAACTACAGTGCTTCCGCCATTTTCGGAAGGATCGCGCTTAGCAATGAAATAAATTGCGATTTCACGCGCTCGGCGGTCTCCAGGACTTCCCCGTGGTCAAGCGGTTGGTCGAGAATGCCTGCCGCCGCATTGGTCACGCAAGAGATGCCGAGCACGCGCATACCGCTGTGCCGAGCAACGATTACTTCCGGTACCGTGGACATGCCCACCAGGTCCGAGCCGATGCTCCGCAAATAGCGAATCTCCGCGGGCGTTTCATAGCTTGGTCCGGCGAGTGCGGCGTACGTTCCCTCAGCCAGCTCGATGCCCAGTTCCTCACCTCCCAGCAGCGCAATCTCGCGGAATTTCTTGTCGTAAGCCGTGGTCATATCCGGAAAGCGCGGGCCGAAGTGTTCGTCGTTGGGCCCGGAGAGCGGATTCACACCCTGGAGATTGATGTGATCCTTCAAAACAACGAGGCGGCCTTGCGAGAATTCTCTTTTGATGCCGCCGGCGGCGTTGGTCAGGATGATCGCTCGGACGCCCATGCGCGCGAATACGCGGATCGGGAACGCCACCTCCTTCGCCGAATAGCCTTCGTAAAGATGAACGCGCCCTTGCATTCCCGCGACCGCGACATCACCCACTTTGCCGATGACCAATCGTCCAGCGTGTCCGATCGCCGTCGAACGTGGAAAACCTGGAATCTTGGCGTAGGAGATCTTTGTGGCGCCGGAAAATTCATCGGCAAAGGCGCCCAAGCCCGATCCGAGCACCAGCGCAATCCGCGGGCGCAGCTTGGTTTTGGCGAGAATGAATTTGGCGGCGCGTTCAGCGTGTTGGAATTCCGGGCTGGGTTCCGGCTTAGTGATGGAAGAGCTTTTTGCGATTTTCATAGGCCCCGGCGAAGAATTGTAATCCGTTCGGCCGCCAAGCTGCGAAAAAAGCCATCGGTATCGTTCACGTCAAGATGCCGACGATGCATGCGGACATTAGATTGGCCATGGTTCCCGCAAGCATCGCGCGAATGCCGAATTTCGCCAGTTGGCTGCGTTGGTCAGGCGCCAGCGCTCCTATGCCGCCGATTTGAATCCCGATTGAGCTGAAATTCGCGAAGCCGCAAAGCGCGAAGGTGGCAATGGTAAACGAGCGCGGGTCGAGCGCGCCCCTTTGCGCGCCGAGTTGCGTGAACGCGACCACTTCGTTGATTGTCATACGCGTTCCCAGCAAATTGCCGATCAAAGGCGCGTCATGCCAGGGGATGCCGATGAGCCAAGCCACCGGCGCAAAAACCCAGCCGAATACCTGTTCCAAACTAGTGGGAAACCAGGGCACATGGTGCGCAGCCAGCCAGTTGTGCGTGCCGCCGATCAAATAGTCCGTCAGCGCCAGCAGTGCGATGAACGAAATCAGCATCGCGCCGACGTTCAGGGCGAGATGCAAGCCGTCGGACGTGCCGCGCGAAATCGCGCCGAGAAAGTTGGCTTCCTTCTCCATCTCCGGCATTTGCACGCGGCCGGCGGTCAGTGGTTCTTCCGTTTCCGGGACCAGCATTTTTGCCATCAGCAACGTGCCCGGCGCAGTCATGATCACCGCGGTAAGAAGATGTTTGGCTTCGACTCCTGCCGCGATATACGCGGCCATAATGCCGCCCGAAACGTGCGCCATTCCGCAAGTCATCACACACATCAGCTCGGACTTGGTCAGCCGATTGAGAAAGGGCCGAATGGTCAACGGCGCTTCCGTCTGCCCCATAAAAATGCTGGCCGCAATGTCCAGTGATTCCGCGCCGCTTGCGCCCATCACGCGCGTCATCACCCACGCAAAGACACGGATGATCCAGACCATCACGCCGATGTGATATAGAAAGGCAAAAACGGCGGCGATAAAAATGATCGTGGGCAAAACCTGAAACGCAAAAATAAATCCGATGGACGACATTTTCTTGCCGAGCTCGCCAAACATGAATTCTGAGCCGGCAAACGCGAAGCTCAGCAGCTTGTTGACGGCGGCACCCGCGGCCTGAAAGATCGCGCGGCCAACCGGAAATCGCAAAACGAAGATCGCAAACGCGAATTGCAGGCCAAGTCCCCAAAGAACTGTTTTCAAGCGAATTGCTTTGCGGTCCGTGGAGAACAGATAGGCAAGAGCGAGGAATACCGCAATGCCGAGAAGTCCCGTGAATCTTCCCATTCATTCTCCTTGTTGGTGCCAGGCCGCCTCGGAATTATGCAAACTCACTTCAGATATTGCGTCAACCACTCCGACCAGCGCTGGTAGACATCCATCTGGCGCACCGGATCGCTTGGAAAATGGCCGCTGACGGGATACGCGAAGAACCGCACAGGAACGCCATTATCTTTGAGCGCGTGAAACAACTGGTAGGACTGTGTAACCGTGACGCGAAAATCGCCGGTATCCGAAAGAATCAGCGTCGGTGTTTTCATTTTCGAGACATACGTGATCGGCGATTGCTCGATGTACGCTTTCAGGTTGTCGCCCACGTACGGCGATCCGTTAAAAATGTAGCGCTCCGTCACGTTGAAGTCGGCCAGATTGAATTGATCGACCATGTTGGTTACGGCAGCTCCCGCCACGGCCACCTTCCAACCCGAGTAGTGGCCCATCAGCCACGTCGTCATGTATCCGCCGTAAGACCACCCGGTGACCGCGACGTTACTCTCATCCACGAAGCCCAACTTCTTGAGTGCCGCGACTCCGGCCATCACATCGCGCCCGGGCCCATCGCCCGCGTCGTTCCAAATCGCTCGCGTGTACGCGTTCCCCAGATTCTCGCTACCGCGATAGTTGGGCTCGAAGACTAAGTAATCTCGCGCCGCAACCAATTGTGGCAGAAAGCTGAATTGCGCGGTCGTGGCTGCTCGCGGTCCGCCGTGAATAATCAGCACCAACGGATATTTCTTGCCCTTATCAAAACCCGGCGGATAAACGATCACACCGTCTTCCGTAAACTTGTCCGGCCCCTGCCACTCAAATCTCTCGGTCTTGCCCAACGCCAGTCCGGCAACCTCTGCATTAAAATTCGTCAACCGCTTGGGTGCCGTGCCGGCCGACGCCATGTAGTACAACTCCGAGGGCTGCCCCGGCGTGCTGCCAGCAAAAGCAATTTCGCCGCTGCCGCCAACAGCCGCATCCACCCAAAACGACCACGAAGGACTGACATCGCCCAGCGCCAGCTTCTTCGCCGCACCGCCGATCGTCTGGAGCCACAGCCCTACCTGCGTACCGTCATGGCCGCCGACTAACAGCGACTTCCCGTCCGGCATCCAAATCGCCCGAAGAATGTTCCGGTCAATCGCTCGCGTCGCATCCTGTCCATCGCCACCCATCCTGGAAGTTACGAAGATTTCGTTTTCGTTGGCACGGCTCCCATCGCGAGGGAACCAATAGGCGATTCGTCCGCCATCTGGCGAGAAAACGCCAAAGCCCTCGAGCTTTTCGTGGCTCGTCAGCTTCCGGATCTCGCCAGTCGCAACACTTAGGACCTGAAGGGTTCGGAGATCACTGTCTCCGGAATGCGAATCATCCTGTTTCGTGAACACGATCGAGTTACCGTCTGGCGACCACGAAAGCGGCGAAGAAGGGGAGCTTGGCGGCAACACTTTAGGAAGAGTCCACGATCCGGAAGTAAGCCGCCGGGCCTTGCCACCCTCGGCGGCCACCAACCAGATGTGCGAAGGCGTGGGCGCTTTGGTCTCTAAGTAACCGTTGTCGCCAACTTCAAATGCGTCCAAGTGCTTCTCGATGTCTTTTTTGTTTTCCGCTTCGTCGGCCACAACGTAGGCGATGTCCAACCCGTTCGGCCGCCACGCAAATTGCTCGACGCTGTTCGGCGCCTCGGTAATCTGTACGGCATCCCCGCCATTCATCGGCAGCACAAAAATTTGTTGCTTGCCTTCTTTCGCTGGTCCTGCCGCCGCGATAAACGCGATGCGATCCCCGGAAGGCGACCAGCGCGGCGAGCGCAGTTCTTTGCGATCATTGGTCAAACTGCGCTGCCCACCAGTCACAACGTCGACCAACACCAACTCCTTGTCGTCAGCGTCCCGACCCAAGTTCACCCGCGACACCACACAAAGAATGGATTTTCCGTCAGGCGCGATCTGCGGGTCTGAAACGCCGACAATCTTCGCGAAGTCACCAAGTTCGATTCGCCTGCTCTGTCCCAACACCGAAGGCATCGCCAGGCTCGAAAGGAGAGCGCCCACAAGAACGCCTTTAGCTCGATGTATGCGCATAAACTTAGAGGACCTCCTGAGAGATGAGCGCGACGCCCGCCGGGCCGGCTCTCACGCACCAAGAATACGGTGAATAAGAGGGTGCGATTTGCCGCGTGCGGAGTCGCCGATTTCGTAGCTGGCCGCAATCAGCCCTGTAGCTTCGGCCAGTTTAGCGTCGGCATTGTAATGGATTGTGGCCAGACTTTCGCCTTTTTCTACGCGGTCTCCGATGCGCTTGTGAAACTCGAGCCCGACGGCAGGATCGATCTGGTCTTCCTTTTTCTCGCGGCCGCCGCCTAGCATCGCCAAGGCTATACCAAACTGCTCGCAATTCGTTCCCGCAACAAAACCGCTGGCTGTGCTGGCGACATCCGCCCGCGATCTCGCGGCGGGCAGTCTCCGCGGCTCGTCTATCACACGTTCATCCCCGCCTTGCAGCGCAATGCCTTGCTTGAATTTCACTCTCGCTTTCCCCGACACGATCATCGTCTCCGCCAGCCGCAACCCTTCCTCAACCGACTTCGTCCGTTCACCGAGAAAGAACATCCACGCCGAAAGCTGCAAGCTCAGCTCCCGCAGATCCGCCGGACCCCGCCCGCTCAGCACCTCAATCGATTCAATCACCTCGTTGGAGTGCCCAGCCATGCGTCCCAGCGGCTGGTTCATGTCGGTAATCAGCGCCACAACTTTCTTCCCCATGCGCTTTCCCGTTTCCACCATCACTTCCGCCAGCGCCACCGCATCCTCTTCCTTCTTCATGAAAGCGCCTGATCCCGTCTTCACATCCAGCACCAGCGCGTCGATCCCCTCCGCCAATTTTTTGCTCATGATGGAAGCGCAGATCAATCCGATGTTTTCCACCGTCGAAGTAGCGTCGCGCAGCGCGTAGATCCTCTTGTCCGCCGGAGCTATTTCCGCCGTTTGCCCGATCAAGCCCATGCCGCACTCGCGCAGCACTCGCGAAAAATCTTCCAGCGTCAGGTTGACGTTGAATCCCGGTATGGCTTCCAGCTTGTCCAGCGTTCCGCCGGTATGCCCCAGCCCCCGTCCACTGATCATCGGCACGGTCAATCCACCAGCCGCCACGATGGGCGCCAGGATCAGTGAAGTTTTGTCGCCAACTCCGCCGGTCGAGTGCTTATCGACTTTCTTCCCCGCAATCTCCGAATGATTCAGCACCTTCCCCGAATACAGCATCACCTCGGTCAGCGCCGCCAGCTCGGACCGGTTCATGCCGCGCAGCCACACCGCCATCAGCCAGGCCGCGATTTGATAATCGGGAATTTCGCCCCGGGTATACCCGGAAACAAGGAAGTCGATTTCCTCGCGGGAATGTTCTCCGGCGTCACGTTTTTTGCGGATCAGGTCAACGGCACGCATGAGTTAGCCGCATGAGTCGATAGGGAGTCGCGAGCGTAGCATCCGCGCCAAATGCGGTCAAACCACCACCTGCCTTAGCCCGGTAGCGCCGTCTGCTGCGACGCCACCAACTGCCAGCCGCGTCCGCCGTTCACATACACGTGAATCACCCGCTTCTGCCGGCTGAACGATCGGCCCCCTTGGGTCCCGCGCATGCTCCACAAACTCTGCGCCACCGCGGTATCTTGAAAGAATCGCACCCGTATATCGGACACCACGACGGATATGTACTGTATGTCACTGTTCAGAACCGCCTTGATCACGCCGGTCTTGTTGAGCACCTGCCCTTGATCGCTGGTGCCCACAAAATCGTCGCCATACACCCGTTGGACGAAACTCGGATTAGCCAACTGCACGGCGTGCCCATTCTCGCGCTCCAGAAGGACCAGCTCTTGCCGATGCATTTCGGCTTGCGCCGCTTCCTCTCTCAGCTCCGCGGCGCTCCTTTGCTGCGCCTCTGCAGAAGGATGGAACAACAAGCACAACGCCAGTACTATACCTAGTTGCCGCATACCCTATCCTCATCGCGCAAATGGCGCTGCTTCAAGACCTCTACAAGCCTGTCCTGACCTGCGCGCGCACCATTCAAGTGTATCGGCATCGCTGCAGCGCCAAGCGTCGGATTCAGCCGGTTGCGTGCCAAGGGACAACAGGGGGCCGCCGGCTCCGACGCACGCTGCACCGGCCAAACCATCCGTCAAAATGAATCGACCCTGCTAGAATAACCGTCCAGCCAGCCCAGTCATCCAAATTGCCGCAATCCAAATGCAAATCGGAGGGAAGCATGCTCGACCTGAACCTCAGCCCAAATTTCGACTCCAATAAGGGATACTCCCGCCGCCAGTTCATCACCCACGCGTCCTGTTTCGGCGCTTTCTATGGCTTGGCCAAGATGATCCCGCTCCCGGCCCTCGCCGCTGAATTGGCCGGCGATTCGCGCGTCTCACAAACCGTCATCGCTGACAAGGGCTTCGCCTCGGTGCGCAAGATCGGCAACGGCCTGTACGCCACCATCTCCGATTACTCCAAAGGTCCAGTCACCATTTGCAACGGCGGCTTCCTCGTCGGCAAAGACGCCGCCCTTCTTCTCGAAGGTTTTGCTTCGCCCGCCGGCGCCGCCTTCCAGATGGACACTCTCCGCACCGTCTCTCAGGTTCCCGTCAAGGCTGCTCTTGACACGCACTACCATTTCGATCATTCCATGGGTAACGCCTTTTACGGAGCCAATGGCGTTCAGCTTTACGCTCACGCCGCAGCCGCTAAGCGTATCGTCGACAGCTACGCCCCCTTGCAGGGAGCTGACAAAGACGCGGCTCTTGCTCCTCTGGAAAAACAAGTGCGGGACGCTAAGTCCGAGACCGAGAAGCAGCATGCCCAAGGCGATCTCGGCGCGGCCACCAGCGTCTATGCCATCGCCAACGCCACCGTTCTTGCCCTGCCCAATCATCCCGTCGACCCAGCCAAGGGCACGAAGTTCGATCTTGGCGGCCTCACCGCCGTCGTCGAATCCTTACCGGGACACTCCGGCACCGACCTTGTCGTCCGCGTCCCCGAGCAAAACGTCGTCTACACTGGCGATCTGCTCTTCAACGGCTGGTATCCCGTCTGCTTCGACGAAAAAGCCACGGTCAGCGGTTGGCGCGACACGCTGAAGAAATTCGCCTCGTGGAACAAAGAAACCATCTTCGTTCCCGGTCACGGTCAGGTTTGCGGGCAGGAAGGCATCGCTACCATCCGCGAAGTCTTCGACGACATCGCCGACCAAGCCGAGAAAATGTTCAAAGCTGGAGTCCCCGTCGACGAAGCCCAACACCGCTACGTCGTCCCCGACAAGTTCAAAAACTTCCCCATCTTCGCCTGGGGTTTCACTATCGGCCCTGCCATCACCAAGCTCTACGCCGAGTGGCAATCCAAGTAGCCGCCAGCCCCGGTAGGGCTCAGCACTGCCTGCCCGCGGCAGGCGGGCTGTGCCCCATTTCGCCACCAGTCGCCGCGCCAGACATTTGTCATTTCGACCCAAGGGAGAAATCTCTCTTCGTTGGGTAGCGCCGTTGAGTTCTCCTTCCTTAGAACTTCACCAAAATCGACAAATCGATGCGGTTCTCGATCTTCTTCAAATCCGGCGTAAATCCCGGCACAAACGCTCCCGGCGACCCGCAAATATTGCTGACCAGAATCGCCGTCGGGCAACTCGTCGGTGTAACACCTCCCGGCCCGGAAAAATACGGCACGTTCGCCGCTCGATGATCGAATTCCCACCGGAACGTAACATATTGGCTCGGCATCCAGTCAAACGTCCCTGAAGCATCCCAAGCCTTGAACGGATCGCCCGGATTCTCCGTAAAGTACGGCGTTCCCGAAGCCGCCGTAGCTCCATTGATCGGCGGCAGCAATACCAGATAGCGCCCTGGATTATTAATTTTCCCGCCGCCAATCGTCAGCCCGTAGTGGTCCCGGTGAAACCACAGCCGGTTGTACAACATGAAACCGATGAAGCTTTGCTTGGGGCCCTTCGCGGAATTTCCATAGCAACTCACGCCCCCGCCGTGCTCACATCCCAAATCTCCGGTCAGCGAAAACGCCGCCTTGCTCACGAAATTGTCCGGCTTATCCAGATACTTCACCTCGACGCTGTCATCCGTGTGATACCGCACCCGCCCCGGTACGCCCGGAGCGTCCTCGCCCAGCAAGTATTGATTCCCCAGAACCGAAAGCCATCCGTTCGGCCGCCACAGAATCTGCGCGCCAAATCCCGGCCGGTTATTGAATCGTCCATAAGCCTGCCAGCCGTTCACGAACCATCCCTCAATCTTCAAATGCTCCGTCGGAAAAACCTGCACGCGCACGCCATTGAAGAACCATGGCGTGTTCGACGAAACATACGACGGCTGATACGCCCAATTATCGAACTGGTAGTAGCTGAACAACCCCACGTAGGACATGAAGATCCCCGCATCCACGTTGACGCCATGCAGCGCATTGAAGTGATAACCGCCGTAGGCCTCGGAAACATAGCGATACGCGTTATCCAAATTCCATTGCCCGCGCGACGGGCTCGCGTCATTGCGCGCCGTCGTCTGTGAATACAGGCCAAACTGGGTCATCAGCCTCGCGCGCACATTGTCATAGTGAAAGTCGCCGCCCACACCGAGCTGCGTCACATGCACTTCATTTGAACGAAACACTTCGCTCGACCCGCCAATCGTGTCGTCCTTCGGATGATTGAAATCGTAAACGTAGTCCACATCCGCGCGAATCTCCGGGGTAAAAAAACTTGTGGCGTACGGCGTGTCTTTCGTGCGCGCGTTGCCGTTCAGCCAGGTAAAATCGGCGAACGCGAAAGGCTCGGCTTTGCCTGGCTTCGTCAGAGTCTTTTCTTGGCCGGGCTGCACGGCCACAGAGGCTGCATCGGTGGTGGGAGCAGAAGCCGCGCTCGTCGGCGCGGTCGGTAAACTAGCTGCGGCACTGGCGTTAAACGCGCCGCGCGCTGTTTCCGTATTCGAAGAAGCTGGCGCAGCTTCCGCCGGATCTATCTTCGCGCTCTCCGCGGGCGGCGCCGGTTTCTTTCCTTCGAGTTCCGACACCCGCCTCTCGAGTTGCTCGACGCGCTCCAGCAGCCAGCGCTCCCGCTCCGTCAATCCTGGAGCAGGCGAATCAATCTTCGTTGCGGCTTTGGCGGAAGAAGCCTTCTCTGTCGTTCCACTCTTCCCTTCGTCGTCCGCCTGCAAATGGCCGGCAGGCACAACGAAACATGCCATCGCCAGCCAGGCCGGCACAAACATTCTCTTCACGCGAGCAAGTGCGCGCATACGTAATTTCCTCCGCAGTGTCTCGCAACGCGCGTTTTCCAGAGGGTCCCGCTACCCCTGGCAGGATCGGAAGGCAGGTCCGTTGCGGAGAAATGCTACCTGGCAACAGATAAGGAAATCATAAGGCCCATCTTAGCTCGCCGTTAGCCGGTGTCCCCTTGAACGACTGGTCGCAAGGTTTCGGAAACCGGCGCATCACGCCAATCGAGGAGTGCCGCGCCTCAGCCGCCGAGGTTTCACAACGACGAGCGCCGGAATCTTTACTGCTTCGCCGGACCCACAACCCGATCGTAGATTTCGTTCGCAGCCGCGCGCATTTCTTCGTGGATCAATCCATTCGTCGCCAAGACCATTGGCCCGCCAAGCCAATACGGGTTGCCGGCGAAATCGCTGACTTTCCCGCCCGCCTCTTCGATCAGCAGAACGCCGGCAGCCGTATCCCAGGGCTTCAATCCGAATTCCCAGAATCCATCAAAACGCCCAGTGGCAACGTTAGCCAAATCCAGGGCCGCCGAACCATCGCGCCGCACTCCATGCGAACGCATCGTGAAATCGCCATAGAACTGCAAATTGGGACTCAGTTGCCGGTTCTGCACCGGAAATCCCGTGCACAATAAACTCGTCGAGACCCGCGCCATTTTCGAGACGTGAATCGCCTTCCCGTTCAGCGTGGCGCCTTCTCCACGCGCTGCCGCGAAAAGCTCGTGGTAAAAAGGATTGAACACCACCGCCGCAAGCAGCCTATCCCGTTGCGCCAGCGCAATCGAAACGCAAAAGCACGGATACCCGTGCGCGAAATTCGTCGTCCCGTCCAGTGGATCCACGTGCCACCGGAATTCCGATTTGCCCTCGTGTCCCGTTCCTTCTTCCGCCGCAATCGAATGCTCCGGATACAATTCCGTCAAACGCGCCACAATCGCTTTCTCCGACCGCTTGTCCGCCTGCGTAACAATATCCACATCGCCCTTGTAAGAAATCTCCGCCGGCCGGTCAAACTCCTCCCGCAGAATCGCCCCCGCCTCCCGCGCAATTTCAATCGCCGCTTCCAGATAGCTTCTGGTCATGAGCTGTCGCACCGAAAGTCCCCGTTACCAAGATATGGCATCCTGGCGCCCTTCGGCCATACACTTCGCTAGACATTATTCCCTTATCGCTAGTTATAGTTATAAATTTACTTGAAATCAGCCTCTTCTTGGATGCCGCGTCGGACGGGGCCGGAAGCGTGATCGCAGGCTCGCGTTCCGAAGGAATCCTTCGCTGGAAACCCAACAAGTAAGACTCTCCGTCCCATTTTGAAACTCGCCTGCGCCATTCCTGCAAGGCCCGCACCACCAATAGCTTGGAAGAAAAAGAGTGGTTAATTTGATTGACATCATTCCCAAATTGGAATACAAGGTTACATAGAAAGTACTCTTCAATTGTATGAAAACACGCTCCATCCCTGGCAATTCCGAATTGGAACAACTCCTGCTCCTGATTCTTCATCTTTCTACTTCTTAGTGAGGTTTGGCATGAGCGAAGAGACCGCAGCGCGCCGCGAAGTCCTGGCCAGCAATATCCTGATCGTCGATGACGAACCCGAAGTGCGCCGCGTTTGCGTGGAAGTCTCCGAACAGTCCGGCCTCAAGGCTTTCGCTGTCTCCACCGCCGAGGAAGCCATCGAATTCTTAGAGCATTGTGCGGTGGACATACTTCTTACCGATCTAAAGCTTCCCGGCAGCAGCGGCGGCGAGCTGCTCCGCCGCGTTCACGATCTGCATCCCCACGTGGCTGTAGTGGTGCTCACCCAGTACGGCACCATCGATTCCGCCGTCGAGCTTACCCGGCTCGGCGCCATGGACTATGTCACCAAGCCGTTCCGCATCGAAGAGTTGCGCTCGCGCCTCGACCGCGTCGTGCATGCCGTCGAACTGTCCCAGGAAAACCGCCTCCTTCGCGAACAATTGCGCACCCGCCCGGGTTTCGGCGAATTGATCGGCACCTCGGAACGGATGCAGCGCGTATACAAAATGACCGAGAAAGTCAGCCAGCACGAATACCCCGTGCTGGTGCTGGGCGAGAGCGGCACCGGCAAGGAACTGGTGGCCCGCAGCATCCACTTCCTTGGTGCTCGCAAGGATCGCCCCTTCATTCCCGTCGATTGCTCCGCTCTGGTTGCCACGCTCATCGAGTCCGAGTTGTTCGGCTACGTTAAAGGCGCGTTCACCGGGGCTGTCCAGTCCAAGCAAGGTCTGCTCGAAGCCGCGCACGGTGGCACGCTCTTTCTCGACGAGATTGGCGACATGCCCGTCGATCTCCAAGCCAAGCTCTTGCGCGCTCTCCAGGAGCGCGAAATCAAGCCTGTAGGGTCCACCGAACGCCGCCACATCAACGTTCGCGTCATCGCCGCCACCAACCGCGATCTCGATGCCGCCATCAAAGCCGGAACCTTTCGCCAGGACCTGTATTTCCGCCTCAACGTCGTGCAGATCAAGCTGCCCCCGTTGCGCGACCGCAAACGCGATATTCCCTTGTTGGTCACTTCCTTTCTCGAAAAATTTTCCGACCCCGCTTCCTCTCCACGTACCATTTCCGAAGACGCCATGCAGCGGCTTATCGCTTACGACTGGCCGGGCAACGTCCGCGAACTCGAAAATGCCATCGAGCGCGGCGTCGCTCTTGGCACTGGTCCGATCCTGCATTCCGCGGACTTGCCTTCCAATCTGCAGTTCCCCACCAGTGACCGCCTTCCCGAAAAGGATGAGTTGCTTCCGCTCGAGGAACTCGAGCGCCGCGCCATCTTGCGCACCTTGCGTGAAACGGGAGGCGATAAACTGTCCGCCGCGCGCATGTTGGGCATCGGAAAGACCACGCTGTACCGCAAGCTCAAGCAGTATCACGTCGAGCACGCCGAGGCCTAGCACCGGCAAGAATCCCCGCTTGCCGTCGCCTTCCCCTCCAGCCCACTCTGGGAAATCCACACCAGCCGCAAACCGAGTTGGAATCTGACGTTCTCTCCGTTTTTTCCCCTCATCTTCTAACTCATTGATTCTTCAACGTTAAATCTAGGCGCTGGGTTGGGCACGCCAATGCAACAAGTTGCCTCGAGCTTTCGCCCGGGCGTTTGCTGTGTATGCGGAAGGGCCAAGCTGGTCAGGCGGTTCATGAAGCTTTGGGGCAAAAAAGGCGCGCCGGAATCCAGTCAGCGCGGCGTGGCCAAAGCGGCAAGTGCAGGCGCGCAGCGCGTGGCCTGGATGCAGGAAGCCATACACATGGTCGCCAAGTCCGGTGACGCCGATCGTGTCGGCATCTGGCTGGAACCGGAGCCTGCCGATGAGTCTGCCGCTTTCGGCGCTTTCCGCGGCCTCGTTTGGGACCGCGACGCCGAAGACCTCCCGTCCGAATGGCGGCAACTCTCCCCGGAAGCGCCGCTCCCGCCGGAAGTGTTGGCGGCCACCGGCAGCGTGGAAATCGATTTTGACGTTACGCCGGCGCACACCATTCTGGGCCCACTTCTCGAGTTGCGTCGCGCTCTATGGGTTCCTGTCGAATCGCATGGCCACCTGCGCGGCCTGATTCTCGCCGGAAGCAAGCGGCGGTCGTCGGCGATCTCACGGCACACCCCCGAGCTTGTAGCCGCCGAGTTGGCCCTCGCGCTTGAGCGGGAAGAAGAGCAGCACTTGGCGCGAGACCGCCAGGCCGACCTGGCGGTTACCCGCCAGATGCTGCAAGCCCTCGGCACCGGCACTGCTCTCGATGCGTCTTTGCAGCAACTGGCGCAGAGCTGCCTCAAATCTGCCGGCGGTTCTCCTGTTGCGGTATTCGCTGCCATTGGAGGGCTCGATGATTCCGGTCCGGCTCCCATCGACGCTTCCGCTATCGTCGCCAACCTGGTCTTTCTCTGGAACGCCGGCGAGAAGACCTATTTCGATGCACTGCAAGATCCGCCGTTCTCGAATATCTGGCGTACCGCTATCGAAACGCGACGTGTCGTCGGCAGCGGAATTCATGCCGCTTCTTGGCCAGGCCAGCCCGGACGTGCCGTAGCCATCCCATTGGAATCCGCAGGCCAGATCCTCGGCGTGCTGGTCGCCGGTCTCGCCGGACCGTCCGCCTCCCTGGCCACCCTCGAGCGGCTCGAGCTTCGCGCTACGCTGGCCGCCGCCTTTCTGGTGCGCAAGAAAGAGGCTGCGAAACAAGCTCGCGAAATCGGCCGTCAGCACTCCGCCCTCAAAGCCTCCAGTCATCCCGCTGTGTTGCTCGATCCGCACGGCAACATTCTCGAAATCAGCCGAGCCGCCCAGGAGTTGTTTGCCGAATCCGAAACCCAGCATCCCAGGCGTCCCGCAAGCTTGCTCCACCAGCCTTTGTCCCGGCTCTTCCGTACCTCCGAGCAGCGCCGCGTTGCCAACTGGCTCCGGCAGCAGACATCTCCCGCATCTCGCCCGGGCGAACCGGCCGAACCATTCCTCGAAGCCCAGTTGCACAGCGGCCAGCGCGTGCGGGTTCATCCCTTCGTTTCCGGCTTGCAGTCCTCTGCCGTGATTCTGTTTGAAACAGTCGGTCCGCCGGAATCACCGGGTCTCCAGGAAAACGCCGAAATCGAATTGCGCAATGTCATCGAGTGGCTCGAAGAGGGCGTCATTCTCTTTGACGCGCGAGGCAACATCCGCGCTTTGAACATGCGCTTCGAACAAATGGCCGGTCTTTCCGCTGAAGAATCCGGAAAATATCGGACCCTCGAAGCGCTGATCGAGCGCCTCGAACCGCAAGCCGCCGAGCCTCCCGAATTCGCCGAACGCTGGCGCGCCCTCGCCCGCGGCATGGAAGGCGGCATCCGCGAAGAACTGCAAATGGTCCAGCCGGTTCCGCGCATTCTCGAGCGCTCCGCCCGCCCGATCCTCGACGGCGTCGGCCGCTCGCTCGGCCGTGTCGAGATCTACCGCGACCTCACCGCGCAGCGCATCTTCCAATCCAAACTTCTGCAAACCGAAAAGCTCGCCGCCGTCGGCCAGATGCTCACCGGTGTGGCCCACGAGCTGAGCAATCCGCTGACTACCATCCTCGGCTATGCGCAGCGCTTGCTCGCCAGCAAAGGCGGCAACACCGAGGAAGCTCGGAAAATCCATCAGGAAGCGGAGCGTGCCGGGCGCATTCTCAAGCAACTTCTCGCCCATGCCCGCGAAACTGCTCCCGAGCGCCGCAGTATTTCGCTCAACCATATCGTCCTGCGCGCCATGGAACTCCAGCGCTTTAGCCTCGCCGCGGAAAAGATTCACGTCGAGCTGAACCTCGATCCCGTGCTGCCGTTCGTGTGTGGCGACGCCGGCCAGTTGCAGCAAGTGCTTATGAATCTGCTCGGCAACGCCCGCCAGGCCCTCGAGCAGCAGGGACGCGGCGGCACCATTCGCGTGCGCACCGCTGGCAACGAGCACGGTCACGTAACCCTGGTGGTGCAGGACACCGGACCCGGAATTCCGCAAGGCATTCTCGCCCGCATCTTCGATCCATTTTTCACCACTAAGCCCGCCGGCGTCGGCACCGGTCTCGGTCTTTCCATCGTCCTCAGCATCGTTCGCGAACACGGCGGACGGGTGCACGTCACTAGCCCGCCTGGCAGCGGCGCGCACTTTACCGTCGAGCTTCCGGCCATCCCTGTGCCGGCGCAGTTGCAGTCCGATGAATCCGAGCCGTCCGCGACTCGAGAACCGCTCCGCGACACGCCGGGCCGTCCCAATGTTGTCCCCGAACCAGCCGTCGTCGCTGCTCGCAAGCTCGACGCTGTTTCCAACGGCCCTGCCCGGCGCGTTCTCGTGGTGGAAGACGAACCCACCGTCGCCCGGCTCATTGCCGACGTTCTCGAAGATGAAGGCTTCGAAGTCTCCGTTCTGCTCGACGGCCGCGAAGCCTTGAAACGCGCCACTCACGAAGTCTTCGACCTGGTGATCTGCGACATGAAGATGCCCGGACTCGACGGGCAAACCTTCTATAAATCCCTGGCCCGCATGGGCAGCCCGCTCGGCGACCGCTTCTTGTTCGTCACTGGAGACAGCATTGGGCCGCACACCCAGGAGTTCTTGACCCACCACCACCTGCCATATCTTTCCAAACCCTTCCGGGTGGAAGAACTGACCGCACACGTGCGGCAAACGCTGGCGAACCGCCGCCCGGCAACTCCGCAGGCGGCCTTCGCGGCCAAAAAGAAATAGGGGAAACGGATGAAGGCCATTCAGAAAAATGAAGCAACCATCCTGGTAGTCAGCGACGACGCCGAACTGCGCGCCAGAACCAGAAAAGAGATGGAAACCAGGCGTGAGGGCGTGCACGTCGCCACCGTCAACAACCTCGACGCTGCCTGGCGCGCGGTGGAAGACACTTCCCCCGACGTTATCGTCCTCGAGGATGTTTCCATGGGCGCCGAGCCGGAAGGCCCGCGCGGCCGCGCGCCCCGTCTCGAAAGTGCCGTCTCGTCTTTGGCCACCTACGCTCCGGTCGTGGTCATCTGCGGCGCCGAGCATCGCCACGAGCTGTCCGCGCTGGTTTCCGCCGGTGCTGCGGACTACGTCGAACGCAGTGAGGGCTGTCTTCCGCTGGCCCTCGAACACGTCGAGCGCCGCCTCGAACTGACGCACGGCTTCGCTCAGAACCTGTCGCCCACGCTCGCTCAAGCCAGCGAGGATTTCGGCGAAGTCCTGCGCCACGAATTGAACAACCCACTCACCGGAATCCTCGGTAATGCCGAACTGTTGCTGGCGGAAATTCGCCGTAAGAATGACGGAAAGCTTCCCCTTGGCGGCCAGCAGCGCGTTGAAACCATCGCTGCTCTTGCTGTGCGTCTCCGGGAGACTGTCCGCCGCCTGAGCCAGGAGTGGCAAGCGCACCGAGCCGACACGCCCTAATCTTGCCGGTCGGTTCGGCGGAATCCGCGTCAACAGCGAACCAGGCTCTTGAACCGTTCAGCGCCTCCACACGATTCCGGGCCCCGTTTTTCGCGCCGGGCTCTACTCTCTCGCTCTTTCCAACCGAGAACACACCTGCTAGGCTAGGCCCACAATTCCGCGCCACGGTGTCGGAAGCGGAAATAGCGTGGCTATGAGTGAAACCCCAGTTCGTCCGAAGGCGACAGGCCCTTTCCTTGGGCTGCTCGATGGACTGCGCATGCTCGAAGGCCGCTTCCCGGCCAACGAGTTGGCCCAGCGCGTCGTCAACGCCGCTATGCTGCAGCCGGAAATTGCCGGCGCCCGTTTGTGGCGGGTAGACAGCGGAGACGCTCACGTCTGGACCGCGGCGGGTATTCTGCCGGCCACGGGCGACAACCACGTCGTCGCCGGAGCGGTCATCAATCCCACCAACGACAATACGCTGTGGGCCGTGGCCCTCGGCAGCGACGATTTTCGCGTGCGAGTCCTCGAAGTTCGCGGCAAACGCGCCCTCAACGACGAACTGCGCGCGCGGCTTGATTTTCTCGCGCGGTTTGCTTCCGTGGTCCTCGCTCTCGCCGAGCGCCGCGGCGCCATGGAAGAATTGTCCAGCATTATTGAAGCCACCAAAAAACTCAACTCCACGCTGGATCTCGGCGAACTGATTCACATCATTCTGCAGATTGCCATTCGGCAAACCGGAGCCGACCGCGGCACCGTATTTCTGGTGGATCGCGAACGCGAAGAGATTTGGTCGCTGGTGGGACTCGGGCTCGAGCAGCAGGTGATCCGGCTGCCGGTGACCCGCGGAATTGCCGGCTGGGTGGCCGGCCACGGCGAAGCGGTGCGCCTCGACAACGCTTACGAAGACAAGCGCTTCGAGCCGGACATCGACAAACGTTTGGGATTTACCACGCGGCAGCTTTTGTGTCTGCCCATCCGCAACGAAGCGGGCGCGGTGATCGGCGTGCTGCAACTGCTCAACAAAGGCGAGTCGTTCACGGATGAAGACGAAGCGTTCATCGATGCGCTCTCCGCGCACGTGGCGCTGGCTTTGGAAAAAGCGCAACTGCACCGCGAACGGCTGCAGAAGGAAAAGCTGGAACGCGATCTGGAATTGGCGCGCGAGATTCAAGCGGGATTTTTGCCGGAAGCGCCGCCGGAATTTCCCGGCGTGAAGATTGTAGTCTCGCACCGCGCTTCGCAAATGGTCGGCGGAGATTATTACGATTTTCTGCCGGTGCAATCGGAAGGACGCAATGCACTGCTGGTGGTGGTGGCGGACGTGGAAGGAAAAGGGGCGGCTTCCGCGCTGGTAATGGCCAACGTGCAGGCAACGTTGCATGCGCTGGCCGATCGCGTCGAGCCGCTGGAGAAATTGCCGGAGACCATCAACCAGAAAATTCTCGCCGGCGGCCGGGGCTCGCGGGCCGCGGGACGCGCGACAAAGTATCTGAGCATGTTTCTGGCGGTGATCGAAGAGAACGGCCGGAAAGTGCGGTACGTCAACGCGGGGCACGTGCCTCCGGTGGTGATCCGGGCGGATGGCAAGCAGGAGTGGCTGGAAGCCGGCGGCATGATCGTCGGCTTGCTTCCAGATATCGAATTCGAGAGCGGCGTGATCGAAATGGGTTCGGGCGATTTGCTGGTGGCCTGCACCGACGGCATCACCGAAGCGATGAACGCCGCCGGCGATGAGTACGGACGGCCGCGACTGGCCGAGACCGTGACCCGCGAGCGGGCGCGGGGACCCGAAGAAGTGATGCGCACGGTGCTGGGCGAAGTGGAAAAACACGCGCGCGGCGGAATGTACGAAGACGATCGCATTTTGCTGGTCATGAAAGTTCTGTAGGCGGGTTTTCCTCGCAGGTTCCCATCGCAGATTTCCTCGCGGCGGAAGAAAGCAGATCCCTCGCTACGCTCGGGACGACACGTGCTCGCTTGTGTGCCTAGAACGCATGGTGTTGGTACGATTTCGCGCATCATGGGTGATTCCTGGCGGCTTCAGCGAAGAAGTTCAGGACGCGGCGGCGAAATTCTGCCGGCTGGTAGCCCAGGGCCGCGGTGTGGAACGCGCCGGGAACTTTCCAGAGCCGTTTGGGGCCGCGGGCTGCGGCGTAAATCATTTCGGTGTGGCGGCAGGGGAGCGCTTTGTCGTCTTCGTCGCAGATGAGCAGGACGGGGAAAGCGCGCTGGGCTACGGATTTCTCCGGCGAAACTCCGGCGGCGGGAAAGCCGGCGGCTTTTTCTCCGCGATAGATCAATGTCCAACTGAAGGGCGCGAAAAGCGTTTTGCCGAGCAGCGGCGATTTGCGCAGTCCGGCGTAGTCGTACGAAGCTTCGCGGAGGTTGGCGAAGCTGGCTTCGGCGACTACGGCTTCGATGCGCGGATCGGCAGCCGCCGATTGCAGCGCGATGCCCGCACCCATGGATTCGCCGAGAGCGAAGAGGTGAAAGGAAGTAGAGGAAGTAGAGGAGGCCGGGGAAGTAAAGGAGCCGGAATCCGCGGCATTTCCCGCGGAAGTTCGATCGGTTTGCCGCGAAGGGGTTGGGGAAGGGGAAGTGGAAGGGACTGCCGCAGAATGCGCGAGTCCTGCACCGACTGGTTCGGAGGCGAGCAAAGCGTCGATGATGGATTTGGTGTCGTTGCGTTCGAGCCAGCCGTAGGTGGCGATGGGGCCTTCGCTGGCGCCGTGAGCGCGGGCGTCCATCATGACCACGCTGTAGCGGGCTTTGAGGAGCAATTCGGCTTGGGTGATGACGCCTTCGCGATTGTCGGCTACGCCGTGGAAGAGCAAGACCCAGGAGCCGTTGGGATTGGGCGGGCGGACTTTCCATCCGCGGAGAGTGACGCCATCCGGCGCTTTGACCACGAAGTCTTCGCGTTGCGCGGCGATGGGAGCAAAGTAGGTGTCGGCCTCGCGGACGAGTTCGGGCGTGAGTTCGCGGCGAATAGGATGGAGAAAGGCCGGGCCGATCAGCCAGCCGGCGACGGCGGCGAGCAGCGGCGGAAAGAAAAGCAAGATGATCAGGATACGAACGAGCCGGCGGCGCAGGGTCATGGGCATGGTCCTGGTGAATGGGTCCTTGTTCTCCTTGTTCCTTGTTCTCCTTGTTCAATGATACGAGATGGGGATGCGGTGTGTTCGCGTGGCGGCGGGGGTCCCCCCTCCCCTGGTTTTTTGTAAGTGTTGCGGATAAAGGGGTTACAGCGCGAGTTCTTGTAAGTGTTGCATCTAAAGGACTTGGGGAGGGACAACTTCGGGTGATTTCGGCCAAAACACGGAAGTCGGCTGTAAGTGTTGCGTCTAAAGGAGTTACGAGCCGGCGGAAGCGTCTCCGCACGCGCTGGTGAATCGTCATAGTCCACAGCTGACAGCCGACAGCAATTGGAAAAAACGATCTGCGTGCCATGCCGTGCTTTTTGCGAAGAGGCGGGAAGCGATTGAAAAACAAGGGGATGGGCTTCGTCCTTCTGCGTCGGAATGCAAAAGAGCGCACCCGGCGCGAAGGGCGGGGCAAGTGAGAGCGGGGAATTAGAGATGTGGCGCGGGGAAGTTAGAAGTACGGCCGGGCGGCGGGGCATAAAAGGGCGGGCAGGGATGAGACCATGCTCGCGAAGCCACAACCATTATAGCACATTTATGGAAGTTGTCAAGTAGTATTGTAAGTAGTTGAGAAGAAAAGGGATGGGGAAGGCGATGGGAGGCAGGAGGCGATGGGCGCTAAATTCCCAAAACGGGACGGCGGAAGCGTCTCCGCACGCGCTGGTGAATCGTCGCG
>Ga0137403_10001071_pt1 | contig 34659 bp, 35 predicted proteins | sample CZOMad2_1_16fung_FD_122057 | JGI IMG/M metagenome (GOLD analysis project Ga0137403, IMG submission 122057) | Vadose zone soil fungal communities from Angelo Coast Range Reserve, California, USA - CZOMad2_1_16fungal (Hybrid Assembly) | ecosystem: Environmental > Terrestrial > Soil > Vadose zone... | reverse complement strand
GTCGCCGCGAGGATCGCCCAGCCGAGGCGGCGGGGGTCGAAGTCGGCCCCCAGCGGCCGCCGGCCGCTGAAAAACCCCGAGACCAGCTCGGTCAGGTCGCGCCGGAAGTAGAGGAGGGCGGCGAGCATGGTCCCGACATGGCCCGCCACGTCGAAGGCCAGGCCCTGATCCGGCCAACCCAGGAAGTAGGGGATGAGGATCAGGTGGGCCGAGGAACTGACCGGGATGAATTCGGTCGCTCCCTGGACGATGGCGAGGACGATGGCGTGGAGGATGGGCATCGGGATCTCCGGGGTCGGCCCCAGCGCGAGCGCGGCGATTGTATATACTTCGCCTCCGGCATGGACACCCTCCTCGTCACCGGCGGCGCCGGCTTCATCGGTTCGAACTTCGTGCGCCTGGTGCTCGCCGAGACCGGCGCGCGGGTCGTCGTCCTCGACAAGCTGACCTACGCCGGCAACCGGGAGAGCCTGGCCGGGCTCGACGCGGCGCGCCTGACCTTCGTCCTCGGCGACATCGCCGACCGCGAGACGGTCGGCCGCCTCCTCGCCGCGCACCGCCCGACGGCGGTGGTCAACTTCGCCGCCGAGAGCCACGTCGACCGCTCGATCGAGGACCCCTCCGCCTTCGTCCAGACGAACATCGTGGGCGCCTTCGAGCTACTCGAGGCGGCGCGCCTGTACCGCGGGACCCTCGCCGAGCCGGAGCGTCCGGCCTTCCGCTTCCTCCACGTCTCGACCGACGAGGTCTATGGCAGCCTGGGGTCGACCGGCCTCTTCTCGGAGACCACCGCCTACGCCCCGAATTCCCCCTATGCCGCCTCGAAGGCGGCGGCCGACCACCTGGTGCGGGCCTACTTCCATACCTACGGCCTGCCGGTCCTGCTCACCAACTGCTCGAACAACTACGGCCCCTACCAGTTCCCCGAGAAGCTCATCCCGCTGATGATCCTCAACGCCCTCGAAGGCAAAGCGCTGCCGATCTATGGCGACGGCGGCAACGTCCGCGACTGGCTCTATGTCGAGGACCACTGCCGGGGGATCCTCGCCATCCTCGCCGGGGGGCGGCCGGGCGAGAAGTACAACCTCGGGGGACGGAGCGAACGGACCAACCTGGAGATCGTCGACACCATCTGCGACGCCCTGGAGGCTCTGCGCCCGGCGGCCCAGAATCCGGCGCTCGCGGGGCGCGGCTACCGGGACCTGAAAACCCACGTCCCCGACCGCCCCGGCCACGACCGGCGCTACGCCATCGACGACGCGAAGATCCGCGCCGAGATCGGCTGGACGCCGCGCCACGACCTGGGGTCGGGGCTCCAGGCGACCGTCCGCTGGTACCTGGACCACCTCGCCTGGTGCGAGGCGGTGCAGTCCGGCCGCTACCGGCGGGAACGGCTGGGTCTCCTCGCCGAAACCACGGCGGACACCCCGGCGGGCAAGCCGGCATGAAGTTCACCGAGCTCGCGATCCCCGGCGTCATCCTCGTCGAGCCCACCGTCTTCCCCGACGAGCGTGGGTTCTTCCTGGAGACCTTCCACGAGCAGAAGTACCGTGCCGGGGGCATCGCAGCGAGCTTCGTCCAGGACAACCACTCGCGCTCGGTGGCGGGGACCCTGCGCGGCCTCCACTCCCAGCGACGGCAGCCGCAGGGTAAGCTGGTGCGGGTGATCGAGGGGGAGATTTTCGACGTCGCGGTCGACGTCCGTCGCGGCTCGCCGACCTTCGCCAAGTGGGTGGGGGTCCGGCTCTCGGCGGAGAACTTCCATCAGCTCTACATCCCGCCCGGGTTCGTGCACGGCTTCTGTGTCCTCTCCCCCATCGCCCAGGTCGAGTACAAGTGCACCGACTACTACGCCCCGAAAGACGAGCAGAGCGTGGTCTGGAACGATCCCGACATCGGGATCTCCTGGCCCATCCCCCCGGGAACCGCTCCCATCGTCTCCCCCAAGGATGAGAGCGCCCCCCGGCTGGCCGAGATTCTGGACCAGCTTCCGGAGTACTATAGCGAATAGCATGACCGAGCCGCTGTTCTCCGCCCGCGACCTGCGCCAGCTCGCCGAGTTGGGCGTCGCGCCCGAGGAGGCGGCCCGCCAGATCGAAATCTTCCGCCATCCCCCGGCCCCCACCCATCTCCTGCGCCCCTGCCGGCTGGGCGACGGCATCCGCGCGGTGCCGGAGGCGGACCGGCCCCGGCGGCTCGCCCTCGCCGAGGCGGCCGCCGCGGCGGGGAGGGTCTCGCGCTTCGTCCCCGCTTCGGGGGCTGCGACGCGGATGTTCAAGGACCTGCTGTCGCTCCTGAACGGAGGGAAGGAGAGCCTGGCGGCCGAGACCTTCTTCGCCGATCTCCCACGCTTCGCCTTCGCCGAGGCGCTGGCACCGCTCGGGGCGGGGAATCGCCAGGAGATCCTCTCCTCCCTCCTGGCGTCCGCGGGCAGCGCCGGCCTCGGATACGCCGATCTTCCCAAGGGGCTCCTCCTCTTCCATCGCTATCCGGAGGGGCCGCGCACCCCGTTCGAGGAGCACCTGGTCGAGGCGGCGCAGATCGGCCGCGCCGCGGACGGCCTCTGCCGGCTCCACTTCACGGTCTCGCCGGAGCACGAATCGAGGTTCCGGGAGCTCCTGGCCGCCGCCGCTCCGGCTCTGGGGGAGCGCTTCGGGGCGCGCTTCGAGGTCACCTTCTCGCACCAGGAGCATGCGACCGACACCTTGGCCGTCGACCTCGACAACCGCCCCTTCCGTCAGGCCGACGGCAGCCTTCTCTTCCGCCCCGGCGGCCACGGCGCGCTCCTCGGCAACCTCGCCGCCTGGGGCCGGGCCGGGGGCGACCTCGTGCTGTTCAAGAACATCGACAACGTGCTGCCGGACGCCGGCAAACCGCTGATCGTCCTCTGGAAGAAGCTCCTCCTGGGGACCCTGGTGGGCTTGACCGAACGCGCCCACGGGCTCGCCGAGCGCCTCGCAGCGGGAGCCGATTCCGCAGTGCTGGACGAAACGGAGCGCTTCTTCGCCGAGGAGCTTTCGCTCACCTTCCCCCCGGCCCCTCCAGAAGAGCGGGCGCGGCGGCTCGCCGAGCGCCTCGACCGGCCCTTCCGGGTCTGTGGAGTGGTGAAGAATACCGGCGAGACGGGGGGCGGGCCGTTCTGGGTGCGCTCGGCCGCGGGAGAGGTTTCGCTCCAGATCGTCGAGACCGCCCAGATCGACTCCACCTCCCCCGAGCAGCAGGCGCACCTCGCCGCCTCGACCCACTTCAATCCGGTCGATCTCGCCTGCGCTCTCCGCGACCGCCACGGCCGGCCCTACGACCTCGACCGCTACGTCGATCCGGACACCGTCTTCCTCGCCGAGAAGTCCTACGAGGGGCGCCCCTTAAAAGCCCTGGAGCGCCCGGGCCTGTGGAACGGCGCCATGGCCGGCTGGAACACCGTCTTCGTCGAGGTCCCTGCCGCCACCTTCGCGCCGGTCAAAACGGTGCTCGACCTGCTGCGGCCCGAGCACCAGGGCTCGTAGGCGAGCCCTCGATGCCCTCGATGGACTCCGCAACCCGCGTTCTGATCCTGCCCGGGGCGCGACATCGCCGGTGGAATGCTGTAGAATCTGGCTGGAATCTACGATTCAGCATTATAGATTTGTGCGAGGTGATACCTCCATGCCCAAAGCTCTCCCCGCTCTTCTGGCAAAAATCGCCGCCGACCGCAAAGTCGAAAGCACGAAGAGACCTCCCACCGTGGTCCTCGACTGGGACGTGGCCGAGGTCTTCCGCTCTTCCGACGAGGTCAACTCCGCCCTGCGCGCCCTGATCTCGGCCGTGCCGCAGCGCTGACCGCCGAGCGACTCGAACCGGAGCGACGGGGACCTCCGGCCCCCCATCGCTCCGGCCCGGTTACGACGACCCTCAATACTCCTGGAGATAGCTGGGTCTCGAGCTTGACCTCGCCCGCCGCGTCCTTCTGGACGAGGAAGAACTCCGCACAAGCCGTGTCGTTGCCGACCCTTCGGAGCGGCGTGCCGGCTGTGCTAGCATGCGACCGCTCTGCTGGAAGGAGAGACCATGGGAGAGGCATTGATGGCCAAGCTGCCTTCGCTCAAGAACCTCGAACGCCCGACGCGCTGGGACCTGATCACGGCGGCGGTCCTGCTCGTCGGCCTCGCCCTGATGGGCGCCAACTTCGCCGCCGCCAGCCGCAAGCCGGCCGGCGAGCCTTTCCCCGACGGCCTGACCGGGCTCTTCGTGCTCACCCAACTCGCGGTCTCGCTCGTCGGCCTCCTGCTCCTCGGCAAGACCGCCAAGGCGGGGACCTGGTGGGGGAACATCGCGGCCATCCTGGCGATGCTGGTGGGCATGGGCGGCGTCCTCCTCGCTGCGGCGCTCTGGGCGGCGGCGTAGACACCGCCCATCCGAACCCGGCGCCGCAACGTAGGATCTGACGGAAGGCCCCCTGCCGGTGCCCGTGGCCTTCCGTGAGGAGGGACCGTGGCGCACGACCCGCAGGCCGGGAACCCGACGAAGAGCCCCCAGGACCCGCAGCGTTCCTGGGGAAAAATCATCGCCTACGTCGTCGCCGCCGTGGTGGGGGTCGCCGTCCTCCTCCTCCTTGGGCGGCAGGCCGGTCAGTACGTGCCCCGTTTCGCCCGCTGGGTGGAAGGCCTGGGGATCTGGGGGCCGCTCGTCTTCATCCTCGGCTACACCGTGGCGACCGTCGCCTTCGTCCCCGGCGTCGTCCTGACCCTCGCCGCCGGCGCCATCTTCGGGCTCGTCCGGGGGACTCTCTACACCTTCGTCGGGGCGACGCTCGGCGCCTCAGCCGCCTTCCTGGTGGCGCGCTACGCCGCCCGCGGTGCGATCGAGAAGCGGATCGCCGGCAACCAGCGCTTCGCCGCCATCGACAAAGCGGTCGCCAAAGAGGGGCTCAAGATCGTGGCGCTTCTGCGCCTCTCACCGGTTTTCCCCTTCAACCTGCTCAACTACGCCCTGGGGCTCACCCGGGTGCGCTTCCTCGACTACCTGCTCGCCTGCTTCGCCATGCTCCCCGGCACCCTGCTCTACGTCTACTACGGCCACGCGGCGGGCAGCCTCGCCGAGGCGGCGGGCGGTCACATCCAGAAGGGAACGGCCTACTGGGTTTCCCTGGGGGTCGGCCTCGCCGCCACCCTGGTCGTCACCACCTTCATCACCCGCCTGGCCGGGAAGGCTCTCCAGCAGCAGATCGGCGAGCCGTCCGCGGAGACCTCCCATGCCTGAGCCGGCCCTCGTCCCCCCCGAGCCGATGATCCAGCCGGACGACGTCCACAACCGCAAGTTGATCGACAACGTCCACCCCGCCGGCTGGGTCAACCCCACTCCGGCCGGCCGGTACCATCTCGTCGCCATCGGCGCCGGCACCGCCGGGCTGGTCTCGGCGGCCGGCGCCGCCGGGCTGGGGGCACGGTCGGCGATCGTCGAGCGGCACTTGATGGGCGGCGACTGCCTCAACGTCGGCTGCGTCCCCTCCAAGGGAGTGATCCGCGCCGCCCGCTCGTGGAGCGAGGCGCGCCACAGCGCCGAGCGCTTCGGCGGCCCGATCGCCGCCGGCCCCGGGGACTTCGCGACTGCCATGGAGCGCATGCGCCGCCTGCGCGCCGGGATCAGCGGCAACGACAGCGCCCAGCGCTTTGCGGGGCTGGGGGTGGACGTCTTCCTCGGACAGGGGTGCTTCGTCTCGCCGGAGGAGATCGAGGTCGGCGGCCCCGGCGGGCACCGTTTGCGTTTCCGCCGTGCCGTCATCGCCACCGGAGCGCGGGCCGCCGTGCCCGCCATTCCGGGCCTCGCCGAGGCCGGCTATCTCACCAACGAGACGATCTTCACCCTGACCGCCCTGCCGGCCCGGCTCGCGGTGATCGGCGGCGGGCCGATCGGCTGCGAGATGGCGCAGGCCTTCGCCCGGCTGGGGAGCGAGGTCACCCTGATCGACCACGGCGGGCACGTCCTGGCCCGCGAGGACGCCGACGCCGCGGAGGTGGTCCAGAAAGCCATGCTGGCGGACGGCGTCCACTTCGCCTTTCATGCCGAGATCGGCGAGGTCCGGAGGCGGGGTGCCGAGAAGGTCCTGGTCCTCGAAGCCGGGGGCGAGCGGCGGGAGGTGGCGGCCGATGCGATCCTGTGCGCCGCCGGCCGGGCGCCCAACGTCGAGGGGCTGGGGCTGGAGGCGGCCGGGGTGCGCTACGGGAAGCGCGGGGTGGAGGTCGACGACCACCTTAAGACGAGCAACCCCCGCATTTACGCCTGCGGCGACATCGCCGCGCGCTACCAGTTCACCCACCTGGCCGACGCCCAGGCCCGCATCGTCATCCAGAACGCTCTCTTTTTCGGCCGTGCCAAAGCGAGCGCTCTCACGATCCCCTGGTGCACCTATACCAGCCCAGAGATCGCCCACGTCGGGCTATATGAGCGGGCCGCGAAGGAGAAGGGGATCGAAATCGACACCCTGACGATCCCCCTCTCCGAGGTCGACCGCGCCATCCTGGACGGCGCCGACGAGGGCTTCCTCCGCCTTCACGTCAAGAAGGGGAAGGACACGATCCTCGGCGCCACCCTGGTCGCCGAGCACGCCGGCGACATGCTGGGCGAGCTCTGCCTGGCGGTGACTCACGGCATCGGCTTAAAAAAGATCGCCTCGGTGATCCACCCCTACCCCACCCAGGGCGAAGTGGTCAAAAAAGCCGCCGACGCCTGGCGCCGCACCCAGCTCACGCCGGGGGTCAAGAAGCTCTTCGCGCGGTGGTTCCGGCTGTTTTCGTAGTCTTTCGATACAATCGGCCTCTCCTCCCGTAGAGTGCGGGGTGGAAACCGGGATCGGAGGTCACCATGGACGACAAGGGCATCCTTCATCACATCCAGCACCTCGTCGAAGAGGAGCATCAGCTCGACCAGCGGACCGACCGCTCGCCCGAGGACCACAAGCGCTACGATACGCTCAAGGTCGAGCTCGACCAGTGCTGGGATCTCCTGCGCCAGCGCCGGGCTCGCCGGGAATTCGGGGAGGACCCCGAGAAGGCCCACGTCCGCGACCCCAAAACCGTCGAGAGCTACGAGCAGTAGAGGTGGGCGCCGCACTGCGGCGCAATCTGCCGTACAATCCGCGCCAGAGCGCCGTGCCCTCCGCAAGGCTCATCCAGGAGAGACCCCATGATCACCAAGAGTTACTCCAAGACCGGCCGCTCATGCCGGGTGACGTTCAAGATCTCCCCCGAGCAGGCCAAGGCCCAGGCGGCCGCGGTGCTCGGCGAGTTCAACGGCTGGAACGCCGACCTCCACCCGATGGAGAAGCGCAAGGACGGCAGCTTCAGCGCCACCGTGACCGTCGAGACCGGCCGACCCTACCGTTTCCGCTACCTGTTGGACGGCCACCACTGGACCAACGACGAGGCGGCGGACGCCCTGGTCCCCAACCAGTTCGGCGGCGAGGACTCGGTCCTCTCCCTCGATGAGGCGGTCCGGACGGAGACGGTGGCGGAGACGAAGACCGTGAAAAAGGCCGCAGCGACGGCCAAGAGCACCGAGTCGGCGCCGGTCGCCAAGCCGGCGAAAGCCGGGAAGGCGGCCAAGGCTCCGGCCGCGGTGAAGGTGAAGGCGAAGAAGACCTCTCCGAAGGCGCCGCGCGGCGCCAAGCGGAGCGAGCCGAAGGAGCACTGAAGGAGGGGCAACGCCTCCCCCAAATTGGGGAGCTCTCCCCCCAAATCGGGGAAGAGTTCCCCAAGATTGGGCGACTCCTCCCCAATTTGAGGGAAGCCTCCCCCCAAATTGGGCAACCTCTCCCCGAAATTGGGGAAGACCTCCCCGATCTTGGGGAACCCTTCCCCAACTTTGGGGAACTCTTCCCCAATCTTGGGGAACTCTTCCCCGAAATTGGGGAGCTCTCCCCCGAAAACAGGCAACCCTTCCCCAAAATTGGGGAGGGCTTCCCCGATTTCGGGGGAGTCTTCCCCATTCTTCCCCATTCTTCCCCAAGCCCTCCGGGCGAGTCCCCAGCCGTTCGGCGCGCTCCGCGACGCACACGCCAGGCTCCGGATTCGCGAAACCAGGCTTCCCCCAAGGACTGGAGAGCGTGCTTCGGCCCCGCGGAAGGTTCCCGGGCGTTGCGGCAGCTTTCTCGACCGCTGCGGAACGATGGAGCGGCGTTCGGACGCCGCCCCACGTTCCCAAACCACTTCCCGTGATCTTTAGACTCGTTGCCGTCGAGCGCGGATCTTCCCCACTTGCTCCTCGGCGCCCGGACCGGCCGCCGCGAGCAGGTTGGCGAGGGCGAGCGGTGAACGGATGACCGCCTCCAGGATGTGGAGACCCTCCGACCACCGCGCTTCGCAGCGGTCGAGCCACCCGGCGACCTGGGACCCCTGGTCGCCATAGACGGCACTCAAGGTGTAGCCATCGGAGGTCTCCTCGTCCTCCAGATGGAAGAGCGGCTCGCGGTCGAGGAGCGGGAGGAGGACGGTGAGGAGCCGTGCGGTCTCCTCGTGCCAGAGGATGGCGACCGGCCGGTCCCCGGCGTCCAGGTCCTCCCATTCCCGGAGAACGGCGACCGCTCCGGGCCGGCCGGGGACCGGGACCTGCTTCCAAGGCCCGGCAAGCTCGGCCTCGGCGGCGGTCAGGACCTCGTCCTGCTCGCGCAGGTGGGCCAAGTAGGTGGGGGAGAAGGCGTTGTCGAGGGGGGAGACGGGGACACTGCTACCATGATGCGGGCTTCGCATGAGCTTCACCTCTTGCGGAGTCAAGGGGTCGGCAGAGTTTGCCGCTCTGTCGGCCCCGCTTTCTTGGATGGGGAGGACGTTCCTCCCAATCCAGAAAGTATAGCACAAGTGCAGCGGAAGAAAACCAGGCTCCAGTAAGTTGGAAAGCCAATGGAGTCTTGAGCGTCTTCTCCAAAAGCGCGAGGGAGGAACATGGCGGAAGCCGGCGATCTCGAGAAGGCCGGGGGCAGTGAAACAGTGCCTCCACACCTCCGAGGAAAAGACAAGACCAGGAGTGACTCGGCCGAGCTAAGGACGGAGTCCGAACGCGCCCAACTCAAGCGCTTCTTTTCCAACCCCATGGTCGGGTTCGTCGGCACGATCGCCAGCGTCATCGGCGTTGGGCTTGCCGTTTTCTTTTATCTTGAAGGGCGCGCCACACGAGAACTGCTCTACCTCGTCAACCCTGCTCGGACCGTGGTCGTTCATGCAGGCCAAACCTCGCGGTTATCGATCACGCTTGATGGAGCCCCTATTACTCGCGACGTAACCTCCGCCCAGATCGCTTTCTGGAATGAAGGCCACGCCTCGATCAAGGCTGACAATATGCTTCAAACTCTAGTTATTAGAACACCAAAATCCGCTCCCATAATAGATGCTGTCATCCGCAAGGTCCATCGGAGAAGGGTGGTAGATGTCGATATTGATAGGCACCGCATGGCACAAGGCGAACTAGCCGTTCATTGGAACATTCTTGAATTTCAAGACGGCGGTGTCATCCAGATCACCTATATTGGAGGAGTGGATACGTCTATAACCGCAGTGGCCACAATTGAAGGCCAAGGCGATCTGGCAGAACAAAAACCCACAAAAATACCTTTGCTATTAGCGATGATCATGGCCCTAACCCCCGGGCTAATAGCGCTCATCACAAAGTTTATGCCTAACACTGCAAGACGACGTTACGAGGGAGTGTTGTTAGTTCTATTTATACTTTTTTCTATTTATGGAGTAATATCGGTTACGATATTACTTCGGTCCATGCTATTGCCTACAGGGCCATCGTTCGGGTTCTGATTTTGGACCCGAACTGCGTCTGAGCTGACCGCACTCCGCTCGATCCTCATAGGGTCGGCGCAGCAGTTGCCGGGTGAGAGACCGCAGTCGTCGGGTCTTGTAGTAACGAGTGTACCGCGAGTAGGATTCTGTGTCTCAAGGCGCGTTAAAAAAATCCCCAATGAACCGGAAAGACCTCCTGCTCCCCCGCCTCGACGCCATCGGTCGCTCCCTGGAACGGGCTGGACACGCCCTGGCCCTCCTCGGCCTGGGCTCCGTCGGGGTCGAGCTGGAGCGGCTGGACGACGACTCGGACCTCGACTTCTTCGCCATCGTCGAGGAGGGCTTTAAGGCGCGCTTCGTGGAGGATCTGGACTGGCTCGCCGGCGCCTGCCCCATCGCCTACCGGTACCGCAACACGGCCGACGGCCACAAGGTTCTCTTCGCGGACGGCGTATTCTGTGAATTCGCGGTCTTCGAGCCGGCCGAGCTCCGCTCCATCCCCTTCGCACGCGGTCGAATCGTCTGGAAGCAGCCGCAGGTGGACCCGGCGATCGGCATCCCCGCCCGGGCCGGGGAGCCTACGCCGTCGAGGGCGGTGGATTGGCTCCTCGGCGAGGTCTTGACCAACCTCTATGTCGGGCTCAGCCGTTTCCATCGCGGCGAGAAGCTCTCCGCCCTGCGCTCCTTCCAGTTCCACGCGGTCGAGAGCGCCCTGGAGCTGGCGGAGCGCGTCGAACCGGAGTCGCCCGCCGACCGCGACCCCTTCTCGAACGAGCGACGCTACGAGCGGCGATACCCGGGAATGGCACAGGATCTGCCGCAATTCCTCCAGGGCTACGAGCGCACCCCCCAGTCGGCCCTGGCCCTCCTGAGCTTCCTGGAACGCCGCTTCGACGTGAACCCGGCGATGGCGGCGGCGATCCGCGAGCGGTGCTGAGCCGCGAGCCTGCGCCGGTTGCCACCCCGTCCGCAGCAGTCTAGACTCTTCTCGTGAGGATCTACCTCGACATGTGCAGCATCCAGCGCCCGCTTGATACCAGGGATCAGGTCCGTATCGCGGTGGAGGCAGAGGCCATTCTAGGTATCCTCGCCCTAGGCGAGTTGGAGGAGTTGGACCTGGTCGCCTCCGACGCGCTGGTTTTTGAGGCAGAGCAGAACCCTCACCCGGCGAGAAAGAGGTATGCTTTCGAGGTACTCGCCAAGGCGAAGGTCTTTGTTCACTCGGGCGAACAGGTTGAGGCGCGAGCCCGCTCGCTGCTTTCTCAGGGCATCAAGCCTCTTGACGCCCTACATCTGGCCTCGGCCGAGGCCGGCCAAGCGGATTTCTGTTGCACCTGCGACGACCGATTCCTGAAACGGGCACGGGAAACTGCATATCCACCCACCAGGGTTGTTTCGCCACTTGAACTGATCGCGGAGATAGCGCCATGACTGTCCAGGTAAGGCCGCTGAGCGAGATCACCGAGCAGGCCATCGAGTTGCTGTCCAAAGAGCTGGGGATCGTGGAGACCGTTCGTTTCCTGAACCAGTTCACGACAGGATATGGTAACTACACAGAAGAACGGGAAGCTCTGTTCAAAGACCTAACGCTGGATCAAGCGCTGGCATCCATGAAAAAAGGCGGCCCGCAGGATTCATAGGCTACGACTCCCCCTCCAGCCCCGCCCCGGCACGCTTTTCGCTAGACTCTGCCCGAACCCGGCGCCAGAGCGCCGATTCGGACGTCTTCTTCGAGGCCAACTTCGTGAACGACCCCGCAGCCGTCCTGACGGCGCTCGCCAATGCCCCCGCGCTCCTCGTGCCGCTGGCGCGCGAGGTGCCCCCCGAGATCGTCAACCGCCGGCCGGCGCCGGGCAAGTGGTCGGCGCACGAGCATGCCTGCCACCTGGCCGAGGTGCAGCCGATCTTTCTCGGACGCCTGGCGCAGATGCTCGCCGAGGACCACCCCACCCTCACTCCCTACGAGCCGCCCCAGGAGCACGAGGAGGGGGCGCTCCTCGCCGTCGATCTGGGGCATGCGTTGGAGCGTTTTGCCCAGGACCGCGCCCTCCTCGTCGAGCACCTGCGCCAGCTCTCGCCCGAGCAGTGGGAGCGCACGGCCGAGCACCCCCAGTACCGCCTCTACTCGGTCTTCGTCCTCGCCCGCCACATCGCCCTCCACGACCAGCTCCATGCCTACCGCATTGAGGAGCTGCTGCTCCAGCGCGACTGGCCGCCGGAGGTCTCGGAGGGGGAGCCGGTGCCGGTCGAGGTCGGCATCCCCGGCGCGCTCGGCCGCCTGCACGCCGGCGGGGTCAACGTGCTCGGGCCGTTCCTGGTGCCGGGCCTCTCCCCCCGCCACGTGCGAATCTATCTGCCGCGCACCTACGATCCCGAGGCGGAGCACTTCGCGCTCTACATGTTCGACGGCCAGAACACCTTCGACGACGCGCCCTCCTTTTCCGGTGGCTGGCACCTCCATACGGCGGTCGAGAAGCTCGCCGGCACCCGCGCCCCGGGGCGGCCGGTGCCCGTAGTCGTGGGGATCGACCATGGCGGAGAGCAGCGGGTGCTCGAGCTCTCGCCCTTCCCCTTCGAGGGCGAGGCGCCGAAGATCGACCTCTTCCTCGACTGGGTGACCGGCAGCCTCATGCCGGCGCTCAACGCCGAGCTCCGGCTCCTCCCCGGGCCGGTGGGGGCGATCGTCGGCGGCTCGTCGATGGGGGGGCTCGCCGCGTTCTACGCCCACTTCCGCTATCCCCAGGCGTTCGGCGGGGCGCTCGTCATGTCCCCCTCCTTCTGGGTCGAGGGGAACAAGATCCTGGAGTGGGTGGTCGACCAGCCCACGCCCGAGGTGTCGCGCATCTACCTCGACTGCGGGGCGAAAGAAGGGCGGGGGACCCTGCTGCCGATCGTGGCCGCCATGGCCGCCCACCTGGCGGGCCGCGGCTACGAGGGCGATCGGCTGCTATGGCGGCCGGATCCCAAGGGGGGGCACCACGAGGCGAGCTGGCGGCGCCGGCTGCCCAAGGCGCTGCGCTTCCTCTATAGATGAGGCGCGTGGTAGGCCTGGCTGGCGCCGATCCAGGTCTTGTCCTTGTTGAAGTCGACCCCCATCATCGCGCCCTTGCTCATCCGCACCAGGTTGTTGATCAGCCGGGGGCGGTCGTCCTCCTCGGGCCAGACGAACATCATCCGCACCTCGGCCTTGGCGCCCCCGTCGGGGGTCTCGACGAGCGGCGCGTAGTCGACTTTGCGTTGCAGAATGTAATCCTGAGGCCGGTCGAGCGAGCGCAGACGCTCGGCGGTCACGCCCACCTCGACGCCGAGGCCGGCGAAGGAGTAGAGCGGCTTCAGAACATAGTGATCGAGGTCCGGCGGGAGCTCCGCGAGGTCCGAGCCGAACCAGGCCTGCGGGGCGTAGCGGCTGTGCAGGAAGGGAAGCGAGAACTTGCTGATCTTCAGAAACCAGTTGGGATGGCCGACCCAGGTGGCGGCGAGGTCGCGCTGGAAGAGCGGCCCCAGGTCGAGGCCCTTGCGGGCCGCCTCGTCGAAGATCACCCGGTTGTAGATCCGGTGGATCGGCACCTCGCGGCCGTTCTTTCGATAGAAGAGATCCCGGCCGCGCACCGTCACCTGGTCGACTCCCACGATCTCGATCCCCACCAGGCGCTCGGTCAGCGCGAAGTCGACCCGGGTCTTCTGCTTCTCCGGCTCGATCTCCAGGAGGATGACGTTTTCCGGGTCCGCGCCGCCGACGATCACCTGGCGCAGATAATCGGCGTAGGTCCCCTCGTCGAGCCCGGCGAAGTAGGGGGTCCAACCGGCCGGCATCGCCGGGTAGAGGGAGCGGTAGCCGCGGTCGAGCAGCCACTGGAAGCCATAGAGCGAGGGGAAGCCCTGGAGCTCGATCAGCCGCGGCACGATCTCATCTGTGCCCTCAGGGTCCTGCACGAGCGCGAAGTCGACCTGCAGGAAGACCGGGCGTCCCTCGTCGCCCGGGACGGCGAGCCCCGGCGGCACCGCCCGGGAGGCCTCTTCAAGGTACGCCGGCGAGGTGACGGCGGCGACGATCTCGTTCGCCGCCTCGGCCAGCTGCGCCGTCAGCCTCTCGGAGAGGAAGAGCGGGGTCTCGCAGATGCGGAAATCGATGGGGAAGCCGGCGGCAGCGTCCAGATCGTTCCGGAGCGCCGCGTAGCGCTCGGCGGTGAAACCGGCGTTGAACGCCCGGCGCAGCTCGGGGACCATGGCGTGCGCTCCCTAGACGTCGGTGAGGCCCAGGTGGGTCTCTTCGACGATATGGTCGACGACGCTCCGCAGGTCGTTCGACTGGTAGAAGGCTTCGAGCTGGCGGTCGGCGCCGGTACCCAGGCGCAGGATCTCGTGGACGAACCCGATCTCCTTGCGGCTCCCCAGCTCGTCGACCACGTCGTCCACGAACTCCAGGAGCTCGTGGATCAGGGTGACGCAGGAGACCTCCTCCGATTTGCCGAAGTCGATCAGCTTGCCGGAAATGCCGTAGCGCGCCGCCCGCCACTTGTTCTCGTTGAGCAGGATGCGCCGGTAGAGCCGGAACCCCAGGTTCTGACGGATGAGCTTCGACAGCTTGACCGTCACCGCCTGGATGAGCGCCGCCAGAGCGATCGTCTCGTCGATCCGCATCGGGACGTCGCAGATGCGGAACTCCAGGGTGTCGAAGAAGGGGTGCATCCGGATGTCCCACCAGATCTTCTTGGCGTTGTCGATGCAGTGGGTCCTGACCAGCAGCTTGATGTAGTTGTCGTACTCGGCGAGGCTCCCGAAGTAGTCGGGGATACCGGTCCGCGGGAAGCGGTCGAAGATCTTGCTGCGGTAGGACTTCAAGCCGGTGTTCCTGCCCTGCCAGAAGGGCGAGTTGGTCGACAGGGCGAAGATGTGCGGCAGGAAGTAGCGGGCCGCGTTCATGATGTGGATGGCCAGGTCCCGGTCGTCGATGCCGACGTGGACGTGAAGACCGAAGATCAGGTTTGCCCGCGCCACCTGCTGGAGGTCCTCGATGATCTCCTTGTAGCGCGGGGAGGCGGTGATCTTCTGGTCGCGCCAATGGGAGAAGGGGTGGGTGCCGGCCGCGGCGATGGTCAGGCCGTTCTTGCGCGCCAGGGCCGCCAGGTTGCTGCGCAGGGCCACGACCTCCTGCCGCGCCTCGCCGATGTCCTGGCAGATCTTCGTCCCCACCTCGATGACCGACTGGTGGAGCTCGGGCTTCAGCTGGTCCTTCAAGATCCCCTCGCCGGTGTCCATCAGGTGCTGCACGTGGGAGCGCAGGGCGCGGGTCTCCGGGTCGATGAGCTGGAACTCCTCCTCGATTCCCAGGGTGAAGGGCTGGATCTGCGCCATGACGTTTCCCCGGCGGCCGGTCTACCTCGTCGGGACTGGCTCGGCCGTCGTCTCGGCCGTTTGGGGGGTCGCCGGCTTGGCGGTGACGAACTCGCCCCATTCGATCCGCGCCTGCCCGGGGGTGTACTCCCGGGCGCGCTCGATCGCCAGGTTGGCGGCGGCCTCGACCACCCACTCGAAGTTCTCCCGGCCGATCGAGGCGAGGTCGGCGTCGGGGGCCGGGTTGCAGAAGTCGATGGCATAGGGGATGCCGTCGCGCACCGCGAGCTCGACCGTGTTGAAGTCGTAGCCCAAGGCCAGGTTGAGCTTCATGACGTCGCCGTGCAGACGTTCGTAGAGCCGCGGCTCGATGGGCTCCGGGTTCTGCACGTAGCGCAGGTGGTGCGGCTGGCGCGGGTCGTAGCGCATGATGCTCACGTCCTTGCGGCCGATCGAGTAGCAGCGGAAGTACTCGGAAAAGACGATCTCCTCCTGGAGCATCATCACCAGGTCGCCGGTCTGGCCGTAGACGAGGAGGAGCTCCTCGGCGCTCTTCACCCGGTAGACGTGCTTCCAGCCGCCGCCCGCGTGCGGCTTGAAGTAGGCCGGGAAGCCGATGTAGGAGAAGATCGCCTGCCAGTCGAGCGGGTAGGCGAGGTTGCGCATCGACTTCTCGCTGGTGTCCGGCGGGTGCTGATTCGAGGGCAGGAGCACCGTCTTGGGGACGGCGACGCCGATCTTGGTCGCCAGGCAGTTGTTGAAGAACTTCTCGTCGGCGCTCCACCAGAAGGGGTTGTTGATCACCGCCGTGCCGTTCAGGGCGGCGTTCTTCAGATAGGCGCGATAGAAGGGGATGTCCTGGGAGATGCGGTCGATGATCACGGCATAGCCCGAGGGCTCGCCCTGCACCAGCTTGTCGATGCGCACCGGCTCGGCGACGATGCCGTCCACGCGCTTGCTGTTCACCCGCTCGATGAAGGCCCAGGGAAAGGTATCCTCCTGGCCGAACAGGATGCCGACTTTCTTCATCATCGTCCGTCCTCTCGCTCGAAAGCGGTTCGGGGCTCCTCCTCGGACCGCATCTGGACCGAGAAACATACCATAGGCCGGCCGCCGGGCCGGCGCCCGTGCTATCTATATAAGGATGGACATCGTTCTGCTCGACGACCGCGGCCGGCTCTTCCTCTCCCCCCGGATCGAGGCCTGGGAGCCGCTCTCGGAGCATGGCATCTCGGTGGTGTTCGACCTGGACGGCGATCTCGACAACTGCATCCCCACCACCCCCAACCAGGTCCTCTACGTCTACTTCCCCATCTTCGACGAAGACCTCCCCGACCTGCCGAAGCTCCACGCCGTGGCCAAGCTCGGCGCCGACATGGTCGAGGCCGGCCACAGGGTGTTGTCGCACTGCGGCATGGGGTTCAACCGTTCGGCGCTCGTCGCCGGATTGATCCTCGTCCACCTGGGCTTCAGCGGCCCCGAGGCGGTGGCGCACCTCCGCTCCAAGCGCCCCGGCGCCCTCTTCAACACGGTCTTCGCCGACTACCTGCTGTCGCTCGCCGGCCCTCCGGGCATGCCCTGATGGCCCTCTCCTCGACGATCTACAGCTTCGACGTCGACCTGGCCGACGCCGATCGGGGGGTCTACGAGACCCTGGCGCTGCGCCTCGCGCTCCACCCCTCGGAGACCGCCGAGCACCTCCTCACCCGCCTCCTCGCCTACTGCCTGGAGTACGAGGAGGGGATCGCCTTCTCGAAGGGCGGGGTTTCCGAGGGGGATGAGCCGGCGGTCTCGATCAAGGACCCGACCGGCCGCTTCCGCGCCTGGATCGAAGCCGGCATCCCCGACGCCGCCCGTCTCCACCGGGCGGCCAAGGCCGCGGGACGGGTGGCCGTCTACACTCCCGAGGACCCCACCCGCGCCCTGCGGCGGCTCGCCGGCGAGACCATCCACCGCGCCGCCGAGATCCCCTTCTACGCCCTGGACCCCGTCCTGATCGCCGCCCTCGCCGCCCAGCTCGAACGGCGCCAGGCGCTCTCCCTCTCGGTCAGCGGCCGCCATCTTTACCTGACCGTCGGGGGCCGGAGCCTCGACGGGGCGGTGGTGGAGCATCGGCTGGGTTGATCTCCCGGTTCCTATCGAGCCACTCGCAGCCTCTCCCCCACCCCCTTCAGGTCCTCCACCAGCTGCGCCCGGGCGGCCTCGCGCTGGTCGGGCTCCGGCATGCGCAGGATGGCCGAGGGGTGGAGGGTCGCCGTGATCGGCGCCCAGGGGCTGTCGAAGAACTGCCCGTGGTTGCGGGTGAGGCGGAACTGGTTGCCGAGGAGCGACTGGGCGGCGGTCGCGCCGAGGCAGACGATCACCCGGGGTTGGACGATCGCGAGCTCGGCCTCCAGCCAGGGGTGGCAGGCCCGGACCTCGCCCAGGGTCGGCTTCTGGTGGATACGGCGCGTACCCCGCGGCTCCCACTTGAAGTGCTTGACGGCATTGGTGATATAGACCTCCTCCCGCGGGATGCCGGCCTCGGCCAGAGCCTCGTCGAGCACCTTGCCGGCCGGCCCCACGAAGGGTCTTCCGGTCAAGTCCTCCTGATCCCCCGGCTGTTCGCCGATGAAGAAGGCCCAGGCGCCCCGGGGGCCTTCTCCCATCACCGCCTGGGTCGCCTTCTTGTAGAGGTCGCAGGCGGTGCAGGACTGGGCGGCGCGGGCGAGTGCCGGCAGGGTTGGGCGCTCCGGCAGGAACGCGGCGGCTCCTGTGGGACCGGGGGGCTGTGGATGTTCGAAGAGCAGATGGTTTTTCTCTCTGGGCACGTTCCGTTCCTCCTCGGAGACATGCCTCTACAAAAGATATGCCACCCGGATGAGGAGGAGTGGCGGACCCTCCATCCGTCTCCGGCGGGGGGTCGACCGCCGTCACAGGGATGTCACGGTTCCTCGGGAGTGCTACACTCCATCTACGAGTACCGCGTCACTTTTCTTGTAGTTTTTGAACCTGCGGAGCTATACCGCCGGGGGGCGGTCCCAAGGCTTCGCATATCTGAAGGGAGAGTCTGTCATGCGCTACACCACGTCCCACAAGTATTTCCGCCTCGTTGCCGTCATCGCCGTGTTGCTCGCCGCCAACTTCGTCCTGCTCCCGGCCGCCGAAGCCCGCGGCCTCTCCGGCTCCCGTCCGGCGGTGCAAAGCACCAACTACTTCGAAGCCGCCCTCGCCTGGATGACCGATCTGCTGGGTCTCGGGCACGCAAGTCGCCCGGCCGCACCGGCTCACCTGTCGGCTGCCAGTCTGACGGGCGGCACAGGTGGTGGTGGCGTCAAATACGTTCCCAACACGGGTCCGTGTATTGATCCCAACGGCAATTACGGCTGCAGCCCAACGAGCTAACTGGCTGGCCCTGAAAAATTTTGTGCTGGACCGGTCGTTTTCGTCATCGAGATGTTTTGAGGAGGAATATGCCATGCTGAACGATCATCCTACCGCTGAAGCCTTCGCAGGCTTTCTGCGAAGCCCCTCTCATCCGGATCGCCGCGCCCAGAACGCGCAGGCCCTTCGGCACCTGCTCGCTGGCTGTTCGATCTGTCGCGACCAGTTAGCGGTGATGGGATGGACAAGTAGCCGGCTGGAGCGTTTGGTTCATCTAGCTGGCGGTTCCTCTCAAGAGCTGGAGGCGGAGCGGCCGGTCCAGGGTTATGACTACGAACAGGCTTTTGGCAAGGCTGAGTGGGCGGTGTCCGAGCTCCTGGCGTCTGCCCCCCAGCAGTCTCAAGCCACAGAACAGCTCATGGCCGAGTTGCAAAACACTCCGGCCAGCGATCAGAAGTCGATTCTGAAGAAAGATCAGCGCTTTGCCAATCCTCAGGCCGTGAAACGGCTCATCGATTGCAGTCACCAAGAGCGCTACCAAGATCCAGAAAAGATGCTGCACTGGGCAGAGTTGGCGCACGCTCTCTCCACCCGCTGCGACGAAAAGGCGGCGGGAGGCAAAGCCAGGCTGGCCGATCTTCGCGCCCGTTCGGGGAGCCAACTCGGCAACGCCCTGCGCGTCGCGGGCCGTCTCCACGAGGCCCGGGAAGCCATGATGCAGTCCTGGGAGCAGCTCAGGCAGGGAACAGGGGATCCACTTCTCCGCGCTCAACTGATGGAGCAGATGGCCTCACTCCATACCTTCGAGCGTTCTTTCACGGCCGCCATCAGCATCCTCGACGAGGCTGCCGAAATCTATCGCGAGCTCGGCGAAAGCCATTTTCTGGCAAGGACGCTGGTACAGGCGGCCATTGCCAGCCTCTATGCCGGCGAGCCGGAAAATTCCATCCATCTTCTCAACCGAGCGATCCCGCTGATCGATCATGAGGAAGATCCACATCTCCTCCTTGCTGCCTGTCACAACCTCGTCCTGGGCTACATCGATCTCGACCAGCCGGAGCGGGCACTGGATCTCTATTCCCAATCCCGCGAGCTCTACAAGGACTTCAAGGATTCGCTGATCCTGCTGCGCTCCGCCTGGCAGGAGGGGCGGTTGCTGCGCGACCTTGGACATCTGCAGGTCGCCGAAACGGCTCTGCTGCGGGCGCGCCAAGGCTTCATGGAACGCGGATTGGCCTACGAGGTCGCCGTGGTGTCTCTCGATCTAGCTTCCGTCTATGTGCGGCTCGGAGCTCTGGAGGAACTGCGCCAGACGCTGACCGAGACGATGCCGATCTTCCGTTCCTTGCGGATCGGCCGAGAGGCACTGGGAGCCCTCATCCAGCTGCAGCAGGTCGCGCATCAGGAGCACCAGGCTCTGGAGTTGATCCGCGAGGTCACAGCCCGGCTCGAGAAGTTGTCCGGCGGCGCGCCGCTCCGGCCATAAGCAGGGCCAGGTGGAGGACGCCGCCAGGCCGGGCGGCGTCCTCCGTTCGATCTGCGGCCATCCCTCTCTCCTCTTCTCCTCTGTTCAATCCCCTTCCGCGTTCCTCCAGTCGCTCCAGGAAGAACCGCCAGACCCGGTCGCTCTATGCGCATATTTGTACTTGGCTATAACTATCTATATCTTATGGCCCAGAGACGTCACGGGGCTGTCACGCTTGCAGGGGGGTGGTACACTCTAGCTAAGAGTACCGTGTCGCCTTTTCTTTGAAGTTTTGACCCGCGGGGTTCTACCGCCGGGGGGCGGTGTAAGCCCTGCTTATCTGAAGGGAGAGTCTGTCATGAGCCACAAGAATTTCCGCCTTGCTTGCGTCGTCGCCACCATTCTGGTCGTCACTTTCGCCCTGCTCCCGACCGCTGAAGCCAGAGACCTTTCCGGCTCCCGGCCGACCGTCCATGGCACCACAGACTGGTTCGGTGCCGCCATGGCCTGGATGGCCGACCTGCTGAATCCCGGCCACGGCAGCGCGACAGGGCTGCGTCATCAATCGAGCGCCGTGACCACGATCCCGGGTGGCACGACACAGATGAAGCCGAACACCGGGGCGTGCATCGACCCCATGGGTGGTTCTACCCACTGCACGTCGTAACTTGCCTGGGAGGGGGCGGTTGACGCCCCCTCCTGTCAGCCTACCCAGATCGGGCTGTGATTTTGATTTGGAGCGGAGGAGATGAGATGTTTGAAGAACACCCAACTCCCGAAGATCTCGAGCGCTTCGTGCGAAGCGCCTCTAGTCCTTCCGGCGCTATTAAGAATGCCCAGTTGATCCGGCACCTGCTGTCCGACTGCGCCACCTGCCACGATGGCCTGAGCGCCTTGGGTTGGGACGCGAATCGACTTGATCGTCTCCTGCGTCTACCTGGCACGGATGAAAACGCCGCCGATGCCGGTAGCAATAACCCTTACAACTACGATGAGGCTTTTGCGAGTACCGCGCGGACGATCGACGAGTTCTTCGCGGCAGACCAGCCCGCGACGCAATCGCCGGAGGTTTTGTTGGCCGAGCTGGTCCCGTTGGACGAGCGCGAGCAGATCCGGTCCGCAGGGAACGAGCCCAGGTTCGCCAGCCCTCAGCTCGTACGATGGCTCGTCGAGCGCAGCCACGCCTCACGGTACGAGGATGCGGAGAAAATGCTCCACTTGGCCCTGCTCGCCCAGACCGTGGCGGAGGCTTGCTCGACCGATTCAGTGGGCGGCGAGCGCCGGCTGGCCGATCTCCGAAGCCGCGCCTGGGGCCAACTCGGGAACTCCCTCCGGGTCAGCGGGAAGCTCTTGGAGGCTGAAGAAGCGCTGGCGACAGCAAGCCGCTACTGTGATGCGGGGACGGGCGATCCGCCGACTCGTGCACGCCTTTTTGAACAGCGGGCTTCTCTCCAGATCTTCCAGAGAAACTTCGAAAAGGCCACCGAAATGGCCGACGCGGCTGGGCGAATCTACCGAGACCTGGAGGAAACCCACCAGCTGGCCAGCACCCTCGTGCAGAAGGCGATCGCGTCGCTCTATGCGGGCAAGGCTCAGCAGGCCGTTTCCATTCTCAATCAGGCGATTCCCTTGATCGACCAGGAGGAGGATCCGCACCTGCTCCTTGCCGCCTGTCACAACATGGTTCATGGCTATATCGATCTCGATCAACCAGAGCATGCCCTGGCTCTCTACTTCAAATTCCATGAGCTCTACAAGGAGTTCAAGGATGCGTTGATCTTGCTGCGCGCCTCCTGGGAAGAGGGAATGCTGCTACGCGACCTCGGTCACTTACGCGCTGCCGAAACAGCGCTGCTACGGGCTCGCAAGGGATTCATGGAACGGGGACTCGCCTATGAGGTGGCAGTCGTTTCCCTTGACTTGGCTGCCGTATACGTCAAGCTGGGCGCCGTCGAGGAGCTCAAGGAGACGGTGGCGGAGACGCTGCCGATCTTCCGGTCGTTGCGAGTTGGCCGTGAAACCCTCGCGGTCCTGATTCAGCTGCAGCAAGTCGCCGACCAGGAGCATCAGGCTCTCGAACTGATCCGAGTCCTTGCCACCCGTTTGGAGCATCTGCCGAATCGGACCCTGCTCAAGTAGATCTTGCGGCGGCGGGTGACGATACCCGCCGCCGCCCACCTCCTGCCACGCTTCTTTCGTTATCTGCCGATTGACCCCGGCATCCCGAGGTGCGATGCTACCGCACCGAATGCATCCAGCGCTGAGAGCTTTCCGCTAGGCAGCGCCAACTCGCAGCGGGGGGGGGCCATGACTGCCACGGTGACGATGACCCAGGCGGAGCGCGCCAACCAGCGCAATGCCGTGCTGGCCGGCTTCCTCGGCTGGACGCTCGACGCGTTCGACTTCTTCGTCCTCACCTTCGTCATCAACGACGTCGCCAAGTCCTTCGGCACCACCCGGCCGAACGTCGCGCTAACCATCACCCTGGCCCTCGCCATGCGGCCGGTCGGAGCGATCGTCTTCGGGATGATGGCCGATCGCATGGGCCGGCGCCTGCCGCTGATGCTGAACGTGCTCTTCTACGCCGTCATCTCCGTCCTCTCGGGCCTGGCGCACTCCTATACGACCTTCCTCGTCCTCCGCATGCTGTTCGGCGTCGCCATGGGGGGAGAGTGGGGGGTCGGCGCCTCGCTGGCGCTCGAATCGGTGTCCTCCCGCTGGCGCGGGCTGTTCTCGGGCCTGCTGCAGGAAGGCTACGCGATGGGCAACCTGCTCGCCGCCCTGGCCTTCCGCACCGTCTACGTTCCCCTCTCTGCCAGCCATCCGGACTCCGCCTGGCGCGTCCTCTTCTTCTTAGGCGGCCTGCCGGCGCTCCTCACCCTCTTCATCCGCGCCAAAGTGAAGGAGCCCGCGGCCTGGCACGAGCACCGCACCGACTGGACGACCTACCGGCGCTCGCTCTTCCAGCATGGGCCGCGCTTCCTCTATCTCGTGCTTCTCCTCGCGTTCATGAACTTCATCTCGCACGGCACCCAGGACATGTACCCGACGTTCCTCGCCCGGCAGCGGGGGCTCACCCCGGGGCAGATCGCCAACATCACCATGCTGTCCATGGTCGGCGCCATTCTGGGCGGGCTGGCCTTCGGGTATTACTCGGATCGTACCGGCCGCCGGCGGTCGATGGTCACCGCGGCGCTCGGCGCGCTCGCCGTCGTGCCGCTATGGATCGCGGCGCCGAGCACCGCGCTCATCGTCCTCGGCGTCGTCCTCATGCAGTTCTTCGTCCAGGGCGCCTGGGGGGTCGTGCCGGCGCACATGAACGAGCTCTCCCCCGGGGCGCTGCGCGGCTTTTTCCCCGGGTTCGCCTATCAACTGGGCGTCCTCTGCGCCTCGAGCATCACGTTCTTCGAGTCGCTCCTGGGCGAGCACTTCACCTACGCGCAGGCGATGGGAGGGCTCGCCGCGATCGTCATGGTCGGCGGCGCGATCGTCATCTTCTTCGGCCCGGAGGCGCACGGGGTGACGTTCCGCCGGACACCGCACGGCGACGGCCCCTCCTGAGACCGGACGGTCCCGGGAGCCCGCCGTCTCAACCGGCAGGGCGCACCGCTCTTTCAGGCCAGGAGCACCAGGGCGAGGGCGACGGCGGCGGGGAAAGCCTGAACCCAGAGAATCCTGCGGTTCGCCGTCACCGCCCCGAAAATCCCGGCGACGACGACGCAGCCGAGGAAGAAGACCTCGATGGCATGGCCGCCGGCGTTGGCACCGCGGCTCACCCCCCAGAGGAGGCCCGCGGCGAGGAAGCCGTTGTAGAGCCCCTGGTTCGCGGCGAGCCCCTTCGAGGCGGTCGCAAATTCCGGGGTCAGGCCGAAGACCCGCCGGCCGGTGGGCTTGTCCCAGAGGAACATCTCGAGGACGAGGAAGTAGAGGTGGAGCAGGGCCACCAACACCACTGCGACAGTCGCGGCTGCGGTCATGGAAGGTTCCGCCTTTCCGGTCAGGTGCGGAGGGAAGTCTACTCGAAGCGACCGGTGGACGGGTGGGGGAGGAGGACGATGCCGCGCGAGCTCGTATCGCGGTTGTACGGAGCGGTCTCACCCGCGCGGCAGATCGGCCTTCAACTGAGGGAGGGGAAGGGGTCCTAGACGATCTTGGTGACGTTCTCCGCCGCCGGGCCCTTGGTGCCCTTGACGACGTCGAACTCGACGCGGTCACCCTCGGCGAGGCTCTTGAAGCCGCCGCCCTGGATGGCCGAGTGATGGACGAAGCAGTCCTTGCTCCCATCCTCCGGAGTGATGAAGCCGAAGCCCTTGTCGTCGTTGAACCACTTCACTTTTCCCGTGTTGCGCATGCTGGTCTCTCTTTCTGTGGGGCCAAAAAACGAAAGGGACCGGTGAGACCAGGTCCCTTCCGTACGTTTGGCTTTGGATGCCGGAGAGCCAAAGATCGGCTCCGCGACGCCGAGGTTTCTACCATCAATGCCTTCACAAGTCAAGAAAGCGGCGGTTTGACTTCGCATCCGATCGGGAGGATAGTCGTCGGGCCTTCCTCCAGAGAGCGAGGTCCGCTCGGTCGACACCTCGCCCCCCCGAACGCGCTCTTTGCCGGCGGTCACCCTCAAGGAGGTTCGCCATGCGCGTTCCCGTCTCTCGTACTCCCCTGCTCCCCCTGCGCCGTCGCCTCGTGGCGCCCCTGTTCCCGGCCCTCCTGGTCCTCCTCGCCGCGCTGCCCCTGGCGACCGCCGTGCTCGCTCAAGAGGGGGAGATCCTCGATCCCTGCAAGCTCGTCACCCCCTCGGAGGTCGAAGCCGTGCTCGGCACGCCGGTGACGGCCTCGAGTGAGGCCCACGTCAAGGATTCGGTGAAATTCCCCATCCGGATCTGCATGTTCCGCGGCAAGAACGGCAAGAACCTGAATGTCTCGACCGGCCTGAAGTCGGCGGCCGATTTCGACCAGGAGTGGACCGGGCGCGCTGCGGTTGCCGGGCTCGGCGAGGGCGCCTACATGGTTCCCCCCGGGGTGCTCACCTTCCATAAGGGTCCGAGCACGGTTCTCTTCCAGGCGCTCAACTTCAACTTCGCCCGCGACTCCCGCGGCAACGGCTATCCCGATCCCGCCCTCGCCGCCAGGATGAAGACCCTGGCGCTCGCCGCGGCGGCTCGGATGTGAGAGCCGCCTGACAGTCCGTGTCCGCCCAGACAGCCGAAAATTGTCGTGTCATTTTTTCATCGACTGAAAACAATGGACTTAGGGGCGTTACCAGCTGGCACGGACTCTGCTCCTTCCTTTTTCGACTTTCGAAACGCCCTTGGAATTTCCCATCGGCCCGGAAGAGGGAGAACCTCACATGCTGACCCGTATCCGCAATCGTGAGCGGGGCTTCACGCTGATCGAGCTGCTGATCGTCGTGGCCATTATCGGCATCATCGCAGCCCTGCTCATTCCGAACTTCCTGGACGCGCTCCAGAAAGCCAAGCAGAAGAGGACGGTGGCGGACATGCGCAATGCCGGCACCGCCATGTTCTCCTGGCTGACCGACCAGGTCGGCGCGGCCGCCGCCGGCGCCGCCTCCACCACCGTCGACCTCGGCAGCTACGGCACCGCGACGAACGGCAGCAACCTGACCTCGGTGCTGGTGCCTCAGTACCTGCAGTCGGTCCCGGTCGTCGACGGCTGGAAGACCAACTTCGACTACTACCTGAAGACCGCCAAGCCGCTCGACCCGCAGGTCATGGCGATCCACAGCTACGGCCGCGACAAGGCCAAGCAGCTGACCAGCGGCATCAACGTCACCTCCTTCGATCCCACCGACTACGACCAGGACATCCTCTGGGCCGACGGCTTCTTCGTCCGCTGGCCGCAGAAGGTCACCCCCTGATCCCAGGCGGAACGACGACAGGGAGGGCGCCCCGGAATCCGCGGGCGCCCTTTGTTTTTTGGGGCAGGCCGGCGCTCTGACACTCCGTGCCCACCCGGAATGGCAAATTTTGTCGCTTCGCGCCTCTGTTCGTTGAAAACAAAGGGCTTACAGGGTTTTCAGGGCCTGGCACAGAGCATGCTTTCCCACGCTAGGCTGATCCTCAGCTGAACCGAACGGCTTGCCACCAGGGCGCCCCGAGATCGCGGGCGCCCTTTGCTTAGAGCTTGAGCTGCGCCATCAGCTTCTTGATCGCCTTGGCGCTCTGCATGACGTAGAAGTGGACGGAGAGGACGCCGTGGTCGAGGAGCTCCTCGACCTGGCGGGCCGCCCACTCGACCCCGACGTCGGCCACCTGGTCGGGATCGGCCGCCGACACCGCATCGGAGAGATCGGCCGGGATGTCGACGTAGAAGTTGCGCGGCAGGGCGGAGAGCTGCGCCTTCGAGGTGAGGATCTTCAACCCGGGGACGATCGGCACGCCGATCCCCTGCTCACGGCAGGCCTCGACGAACCGGAAGTAGCTCGGGTTGTCGAAAAACATCTGGGTGACGACATAGTGCGCCCCGGCGTCCACCTTCTCCTTCAGGTGGCGGACGTCGGCCAAGAGATTCGGCGCCTCGAAGTGCTTCTCGGGGTAGCCGCCGATGCCGATGCAGAAAGCCGAGGGCTCGGCGTCCAGGAGGTCGTGCTCTAGGTACTTGCCCTGGTTCATGGCGCAGATCTGCCGTACCAGGTCGACCGCGTAGTGGTTGACGCTCCGGCCGTGCTGGAGCGGCTTCTGGTAGCCGCTGTCGTCGCCGCGCACGGCGAGGACGTTGTCGATCCCCAGGTATTTGAGCTCGATCAGGAAGTCTTCGGTCTCCTCGCGGGTGAAGCCCTGGCAGAGGATATGGGGGACGGCGTCGACGTGATACTTGTTCTGGATCAGCGCGCAGACGCCCAGGGTCCCCGGGCGCTTGCGCTTGACCCGCCGCTGGATGATCCCCTGCGGCGTCTCCTCGTAGATCACCTCCGCCGCGTGGCTCGTGATGTCGATGAAGGGCGGACGGTACTTGACCAGGTCGTCGATCAGACCGAGCAGACCCTTGACGTCGCCGCCGCGCAGGGGCGGGATGATCTCGAAGCTGATGAAGGGGCGCTCGGCCTGTGCCAGGTGCTCGGTGACCCGCATGGAGCGGCAATGTACCCGCAGGGCGCGGGGCGGTCAACCCTCACCCCCCGGCTGATAGAGTCCTCCGCCATGGCGTCCCCCCCGCCGCCCAGGCCCACCTGGGGCGGCTCGCGCACGTTTCGCGGGCTGCGCCTGGTCGGCGACCTTACCCTCGCCCCCGCCGCCCTGGGGCTGGCCTTCCTCGTCCGCATCCACCTGCCGGTCCCCTTCACCGCGGCGCGCCTGCCCTGGGATCGGCTGCAGTTCTTCAGCAGCAGCTGGTTCGCCGTGCTGATCGTTCAGCTGGTGAGCCTTTACTTCTTCGGCTTCTACGACCCGCCGCGCCGGCGCGGCGGGTCCGAGCTGGCCCGTCGCCTGGCCGGCGCGGCGTTCCTCTGCGGCGTCCTCCTCATCGGCTACTACTTCCTCGCCAACCGCGCCTTCCCGCGCTCGGTGCTCCTGCTTTTCGTGCTCTTCAACTATCTCCTCCTCCTCGCCTGGCGCATCGCCCTCGAGCGCAGCGACCGGCGGCACACCCGGCGGGTGGCGATCGTGGGCAGCGGCGAGGCAGCCCGCGAGATCGCCCTGGTCATCGCCCGCCACTGGCAGGGCCTGGCCGTCGCCGGCTTCGTACCGGTCCCTGGCGAGGAGGGGCCGGAGCCGCCGCCGGGGGATGCCGGTGCTCTTGGCGCGGACCCGATCCTCGGGCCCCGGCTGGGCGGGACCGCGGACCTGCCGGCCCTGCTCACCCGCGGGGTGATCGACGACATCATCCTCGCCGCCCCCGCCGACTCCTGGCAGACCCGCCTGATCGACGGCCTGGCGGGGAGCCGGCCGGATCACACCAACGTCCTCCTCCTCCCCGGCCCCTTCGAGAGCCTGATCGGCCGCATGCGCTACCGCTCCCTCCACGACCTGCCGCTCATCGAGGTGGTACGCGAGTCGGAGTGGCGGATCAACCGGCCGGCCAAGCGCCTCCTCGACCTCACCGCGGGCACGCTCCTCCTCTTGGGCTCGCTCCCCCTGCTCCTCGCCGGCGCCCTGGCGGTCCGCCTCACCTCCGCCGGCCCGATCTTCTACCGCCAGGTGCGGATCGGCCGCGACCGCCGGCCGTTCACCCTCTGGAAGCTGCGCACCATGCGGGTGGACGCCGAGGCCGCGGGCGACGAGGTGCTGGCCCAGGCGGGGGACCCGCGCCTCATCCCCCTGGGCGCCTTCCTGAGGCGGACCCGGCTGGACGAGATCCCCCAGCTGTGGAACGTCCTCGCCGGCAGCATGAGCCTGGTGGGGCCGCGCCCTGAACGGCCGGGGTTCGTGCAGAAGCACCTGGCCGAGGTGCCGGGCTACGCCGAACGCTTCTCGCTCGCCCCCGGCCTGACCGGCCTCGCCCAGATCAACGGCGATTACCATTCGAGTCCGCAGAATAAGCTTCGCTACGAGCTCGCTTACATGGGGAACTGGTCGCTCTGGCTCGACCTCGCGATCCTGGTGCGGACGGTGAAGATCGTCCTCACCTCCCGCGGGGTGTAACCCATTGACCTCGTTGCAAGAAAAGGCTTACAATATGGGCCATCCCCCGATGTTTCAAGTATTTCGCAGGTCCGGGGCAACGGGCAACGCGTACTGGATGGGCGTCATGAACCAGACCACTCCTCACCGCCGCAGAGGCTCCTCCATCGTGACCTTCGCCGCCGCCGCCCTCTGGGCCGGCTCGGCGGCCTTTGGCGCCTCCACCGGGAGCACGAACCTCTACATGCCGAACGGCAGCGGCACGCCGACGAGCAGCGGTGATTTCGTGGCCTCGAACAACCCGGTCGCCCCGACCACCGGCCTCAACACCTTCTACCGCTACTTCATCGAGGTCCCGCCGAGCCTCGCTCGCCTGCGCGTGCAGATCTTCGATGCCGACGTCGGCGTCGGCGGCACGGCCGAGGCGACGGCCGGGCGCGACCGTGACCGTGGCGGCGGCGTGTTCACCACCACGGCCCGGTACAACCTGATCGACCCGAACGGCAAGGTGCGGCCCCCTATCTTCGGCATCGGCAACTCGGGTACCCCGCAGGCGGCCGACGGCGCCTGGCTCTCCTACTTCGACGGCACCGGCGCCGGCACCGGCAACTTCGTCGCCGACTACTTCCTGAACGGCGCGGTCTACACCGACAACGACGGCAACAACAACTGGGTGGGCAACTGGACCGAGGCCAACGACGGCACCAACGTCGCGACGGGCGGCAAGATCCAGGTCGCCAGCAACGCCCTGCGCGTCGGCGCCGCCGCCGGCGCCACCGCGAGCGTCTTCCGCGAGGTCAACCTCTCGGCGACCGGCCTCAACCTGACGGCGGCGGCGGCCACCCTCCACCTCCAGTTTCACAAGACCGGCGCCCTGGTCGCCGGCGACACGCTCGTCGTCGAGGTGTCGGGGAACGGCGGAACGACCTACGCCGTGCTCGACACCATCATCGGCACCGCGGCGAACACCGCCAAGACCTATGCCCTGGGGACGAACGCCGTCAACACCCGCGTCCGCTTCCGGGTCACCGGTGGCCTGACCACCGCCAATGCCTTCTTCTTCTTCGACAACATCGTCATCTCCGACGGCGGCGGCGCGCTCACCGCCGGCCACTGGGAGCTGCGGGTGGACGAGTCGTCGGCGGTCACCACCGGCAGCGACATCAACGCCATCGGCCTCCGCGTCGACGACGGCGACGAAACCGCGGCCGGCACCGAGATCCCGGCCTACATCGACTCGCAGAACGAGTACGGAGTCAATCCGCCGGCCAGCGGGCAGGTCGGCCGCAGCACCACCAACTACCCGTATTTCACCTCCGGCTGCACGGCGCTCGTGAACGACTTCGACTACGACAGCAACCAGACGGACGACGTCGGTGCGATCGCCTTCACCAGCCGCACCGGCGCGACCACCCAGACCGTCTCGAACAACTCGCTGTCGCAGAACAACGTCTGGGCGCAGAACACGGTCAACGGCTGGACCACCGACCCCTCGGCGACCGATTACGGCCTCTGGGCGATGGTGACGACCATCAACTCCTACAACGACGCGACGACCGGCATCAACGGCAACTACACGACGACCTACGTCGGCAATTCGAGCCTGACCGCGCCGCCGCCGGCCGCCAACCCGGTGACCAACGGCTTCCGCATCTACCTGCCGGCCGACGGCGGGGCCACCGCCCCGGTCAAGCCCTACGTCGAGCAGTTCGTGCGCTACCGGAAGGGGCCCAACCCGCCGGTCGTCGGCCTGACCCAGCTCGACACGGTGACCATCCGGGTGACCAACCCGACGGCCAAGGCGATCACCTTCTCGGCCACCAACGTGGTGACCGCCACCATCCCCGCCGCCAACGTGGTCTACTCCGGCAACCCGCAGAAGACCCAGGGGACCGTCCTCACCGCGCCCGCCATCGGCGGCACCGGCAACATCACCTGGAACCCCGGGTCGGTTGCCGGCGGCGCCACGGTCCTCCTCTCCTATGACGTCACCATCACCCCGACCTCCGCCGGGCAGCGCATCCCGGTGGTCGGCACCGTCGCCTCCGGCAACGGCACCAAGGCGGTCTGGCTCGACGAGACCGGCAACGCCGGCCAGGCCCGGGCGACCTTCACCTTCGGCCCGCTCTGCGAGGTGGCGATCAACCAGGGGATGCTGACCGAGGCGGTGGTCTCCGCCCTGACCGGCGTCCCCGCCGACGGCGGGCTGGCGCTCGAATGGCAGACCGCCTCGGAGGCGGGGACGATCGGCTTCGACCTCTACCGCAAGGCTCCGGACGGCCACTGGCTGAAGGTCAACCGCTCCCTCCTCCTCGGCCTGCTCCAGGCGCCCCAGGGCGGTACCTACCGCTTCCTGGACGAAGGCGCCTCGCCGCGCGACGAGCAGACCTATCTCCTGGTCGAGATCGACGCCAAGGGGAACCGGCGCAGCCACGGCCCGTTCCTCGTGCGCGCCGACTGGAACCGCGGCTCGGCCGGGCGGGACACCGCCTACGAGCGCACCGCCCACGCCGCCGTCCGGAAGAGCGGCGACGACGCCGGTCTCCAGAAGAGTCCGAAGGCCGTGGTGAGCGGTCCGGCCGACGCCCTCCACGTCGCGGTCCGCGAGAGCGGCCTCTACTACCTGGCGAGCACCGACCTCGCCCCCCGCTTCGGATTGCCGCTCGCCAACATGGAAAAGGTCCTCGGGGACGGCAAGCTCGCCCTCTCCAAGGGCGGCCAGCCGGTCGCCTGGTATCCGGACATGGATAGCAAGAACAAGACCGGCAAAGGCCTCTTCTTCTACGGCGAGGCGCTGTCGAGCCTCTACTCGCGCGACAACGTCTACCGCCTGGAGCGCGGCACCGGTCTGTTGATGAGCCTCGCCGGCGCCGGCGCCCCTTCGGGGACCGCCCCGGCCTCCTTCGCCGCGGCGCTCCACGCCGAGCAGGACGTGCTCCCGGCGACGGTTCTCCCGCTCGACCCCGAGTCGGACTACTGGTTCTGGGACGGCCTGCTCGCCGGCGACCCGACGAACGGCGCCAAGAGCTTCACGCTCGACGCACCGGGAGCCGTCACTGCCGGCGGGGCCATCGGCACCGGCACCCTCACCGTCCACCTCCAGGGAGCGAGCGCTTCCGGCCTGCCGGCGGAGCACCACCCCGCCGTGTCGCTCAACGGCACCGCGCTGGGCGAGGCCCATTTCGAGGGCATCTCGCCCTTTGCAGCCACCTTCTCCTTCGCGCCCTCGCTCCTGACGCCCACCGGCAACCAGGTGCAGGTGACCGGCCTGCTCGACGCCGGCATCCCCTACAGCCTCTTCTACATCGACTCCTTCGACCTGTCCTACCCGCGGAGCTTCCGCGCCGCGGGCGGTGCGCTCGCCTTCACCGGCGCGGCCGGACCGGTCCAGGTCGCCGGGTTCGGCGATCCGGCCGTCCGCCTGCTCGACCTTTCCATCCCGGCGCGGCCGCGCTGGCTCAGCGGAGCCGCGGTCAGTGCCGACCCGCAGGGAGGCTTCGCTCTCGCCTTCCAGTCGCCGATACCGACCGCCTACCTGGCCAGCGCTTCGGCCGGGTTGAAGACGCCGGTCGCCCTGACGCCGTTCCGCACCCCGCGCCTCCGGGTGACGACCAACCATGCCGACCTCGTCGTCCTGGCCGGCGCCGGTCTCCACGACGCCGCCCAGCGCCTGGCCGACTACCGCGCCAGCCAGGGACTCGACAGCATGGTGGTCGATCTCGACGAGGTGACCGACGAATTCGCCTTCGGTCTGCCCGATCCGCACGCCATCCCGGCCTTCCTGGCCTACACCCGGAGCGCCTGGCGCACGGCACCGCGCTACCTCGTGCTCGCCGGCGCCGGCACGGTCGACTACCGCGACCTCCTGGGCTTCGGCGGCAATCCCCTGCCGCCGCTCTTCATCTCGACCGACGACGGGATCTTCCCCTCGGACGGCCGGCTGGGCGACCTGGTGGCCGACGACGGCCTGCCGGAGCTCGCGGTGGGCCGCATCCCGGCGCACACCGCCGCCGAGCTCAACGCCTACGTGGACAAGATCATCGCCTACGAGACCGGGCCGGACGGCGGTTGGGTGGGGAGCGCCATCGCCCTGGCCGACGCCCCGGACCGCGGGGCCAACTTCGTGACCGGGAGCGAGCAGGTGGCGGGTTACCTGTCCGGCTACAACGTCGACCGCATCTATCTCGGCTCGACGACGATCGAGGACGCCCGCTCGCGGCTCCTCCACGACCTCGCCGCCGGCGCCTCGATCGTCGACTACAACGGTCACGGCGGGCTCGACCGGCTCGCCTCCGGCGGGCTCCTCGCCAGCTCCGACGTGGCGAGCCTCGGCAACGGGGCGCGCCTGCCGGTGCTGACCGCCATGACCTGCACCGTCAACCGCTTCGCCGTCCCCGGCTTCTCCTCGCTGGGCGAGCTGCTGGTCAACCAGGCGGCGGGCGGGGCGGTGGCGGTCTGGGCGCCCTCCGGCCTCTCGATCCATTTCGAGGCGGATCTCCTCGCCCAGCGCTTCTACCGGCACCTGGGTGACACCGACGGCGCCCGGCTGGGCGACATGGTGCTCCGGGCGCTCCAGGACTTCCAGACCCAGGGCGGCAGCAAGGCGATGCTCCAGATCTACAACCTGCTCGGCGATCCGGCCCTGCGCCTGCGCCGTCCCAATTTCGGACCCGCCGGACCGAGCGGACCGGACCGCGAGTAAGACAGCGAGAGGGGAGACACGGATGGACCGAGACCGAGAAACCGCGATTCAGGGGGCGCCGGATGGCCGCGTCCGGCGGCCGTACGAGCGCCCCCGGATCCTGCACCGCCAGCCGCTCGAGGTGATGGCGTCTGTCTGTTCCCCCGGCCCGCCGCCCATCGGGCCGGCCAAGGGCAATCCCATCCTCTGTCCGCAGGGCCCGATCTCGTCGTAAGGCCCGTCCCTCCGCTTCAGGGTACGATCGGCAGCAGGGTTTTCTTGCTCCCCGACCGTACCGACTCTTCGGCCAACTCCATCCGCCGCAGCGCGCTCGGGTAGACGGTCAGCGGATCGCCGGTGTGGGCGTCGGCATTGCCGGGACAGAAGTTCAAGAGAGGGCCGGAGGCGCCGTAGCCTTCGACCACGCCCTTGGCCGCGGCGGTGATCTCCCGGACCTCTTTCAAGCCGGTCGACTGCGCCCAGATCTCGCCGATCCGCCGCTCGTGGAGGTTCCCCACCGGTCGCCGCCACTGGACGCAGGGGTAGACGTTGCCATAGGGATCGACGGCGATCCCGGCCGAGCCGGCGCCACAGTGTTTGTGGACGGAGACCGGCATGGTCTCGTCGTCGGCCCCCCGGGCCACCCCGCTCTTCGCAGATTCCGGCTCGCCCCGGTTGGCCCGCTCCCACGCCAGACGCGCCCGCTCCTCCTGGACGGCGAAGAGCCGCAGCATCCCCTCGCGGGTCGGCGCGATCGAGAGCGGACCTCTGTCGCCGTCGTCCTTCGGGCTCACTTCAGGATCGACCTGGAAGGCTGCGCCAAGCGACTCGACGAGGTCGAACATGCCCTCGATCTCGCCCTCGTTCCAGGCGGTCAAAGTGCTGTTGATCTTGATCCGGAAACCCAGCTCCCCCATCTCGTTCAGATTCGCCAGCAGGCGTTCGAAGCTCCCCGGCACCCGGGTCTGGCGGTCGTGGGTGGCGGCGGTCGCGCCGTGCAGGCTCACCTCGACGATGAAGGGGTCGACCTCGTCGCGCAGGCGGCGGAGGAGCTCGCCACGGAGGGCATGGCCGTTCGACTTGATCCGCACCACGAACCCCAGCTCCCGCGCCTTGGCGCCCAGGAGCAGGAAGTCCGGATGGGCGAGCGGCTCGCCGCCCGAGAAAGTCAGGTTCAGGACCTGCATGGCCGCCAGGTCTTCGAAGAGCTGGAAATACTCCTCCCGCGTCAACGCCCGGCCGGCGAGGCCAAGATCGTTGTAGCAGAAGAAGCAGTCGAGGTTGCAGCGATAGGTCAGCTCGAGGAGAACCGAGAACAGCAGGTTGTCCCGCCAGGTCCGGGCGATGACGTCGGCGAAGCTCACCGCGCCATCCCCGCGAGTGGCGTCCCGCCGGACAGCCGGCTGTCGAAAAGCATGGCCAAGTTATTCATAGGAATCTACTTAAGGATACACCAGATCCGGACCGGGGGGACGA
>Ga0137403_10001070_pt1 | contig 34664 bp, 31 predicted proteins | sample CZOMad2_1_16fung_FD_122057 | JGI IMG/M metagenome (GOLD analysis project Ga0137403, IMG submission 122057) | Vadose zone soil fungal communities from Angelo Coast Range Reserve, California, USA - CZOMad2_1_16fungal (Hybrid Assembly) | ecosystem: Environmental > Terrestrial > Soil > Vadose zone... | reverse complement strand
TATGTGCCTTCACCTTTGCCGACGGCCGCCAGTGCCGCACTCCGCGCTGCTCCGGCCACCTGCATTTCTGTTACTTCCACGCCCAAAAGGAAGCCCAATCCCTCGCCGCCCAACAAGTCGGTCAAGACATTTCTCGCTTCCTTCCCACAAAATTGCTGACCGCTTGCGATCTCGGAGCCGCCATGTCTCGGCTCTTTTGCGCCGTCGCCCAAGGCCAAATCAAGCCCAAAGTCGCTTCCACGCTCGCCTATCTCGCCCAGACCATGCTCCAATCCATCCCCATCGCAAAGCACGAATATATTAACGCCTTCGACACCGATATTTGGCGCAACGCCGTCCGTGTCTCGTTCCGCTCTGAAGATACTGACGACCCTGAGGACAGTGAGGACGCTCCTGCCCCCGCGCCTAAAACCAGCCCGCAGTCCGCCGCCTCGGCCTCGGCACCTACCGCTAAGCCAGCTGCATCACCGGCGCCCCAACCTTCCGCCCAACCGGCCCCATCGACGCACACTCCCTTGCCCCCCACAATCACCGAATTCTTTCAGCAGGTAATGGCCGGGCGGAACACATCCCGATCGGAGATCCCCACCCCGTCGGGATCAGAGATTCCGACCTTGTCGGAACCCGGTCGGGAGACCGGCTCTTCGGTCTCTTCCTTATCTTCCGCGTCCTCTTCCTCCGACTCTGCCCCGGCCCGAACCTCCTCTACCCAACCCGCGCCTTCATTGCCCGCCCCACCGCCCTCGCCTGGCGATTCCCAACCTGCCCCCACGTCGCCCACGCCGCAGTCCACCCCACCTCAGCCATTCCAGCCAACCCACAACTCGCAGCACAACTCTCTGCCTACACCAGCGCCGCCAGCTCCACCGCCTGTGCCACCAGGCTTCGGCGCCCCCGCCAACTGGGACGTCTTGATTCCCCCTAAACCGCGCCGCAGATTCTCCCGCCACTGGCAGCTCGAATGACCTGCCAATCACTCGACTCCGCCCACTCTTCACTACCCGCTGCTCACTAACCACCACCCTCCTAACCACCTTTAAAATCAACACTTCCAAAAGTGCATCAAAACAAACGACTTTAACTCCCTTTAAAATGAACACTTTTGCAAAACACGGGGAGGGGTACCCCGCCGCGAATTTACAATTAGCTATAGCGTTCCCGACGGAATGCTTATCTCATCTTTCGGAGGACTTGCTAGCCCATGCAACGTCGATCGTTCCTAGGCGCCAAGCTGTAGCTCAGGCCCTCAGGCCTGAGGCTTTTCCTCGGCCACGCTCGACCAACCGATCAATCCGCAAATGCCGAAGCCAATTGCATTCAGCGATCCGTGAATTCGCTCCATGCGGCCGAGTTCCACAAAGGATTGCAATGGGTATTCACCAAGCGCCCAGCTCGCAGCCAAAGCCATGCCCACAACAATGCATCCGCTCGAAAACAATAATAGCCCTCGCGCCACCGGATTCACCTTGCTCAGTGCGACGCGAATCATTCCGCTCGCGAGTCCGACTTGTCCGAGCACGATCAGAATCACCGCCGCCAGCTTCACCTTGGGTCCCACCAAAAACGCCAAGCCGAGCAACCCAGGTCCAACGACAACGCCAGTCAGCGCCATACTGAGCGGCTTGCTCCATCGTGTTGCGCGAAGCCGCTCATAGGTCAAACCGGCAAGCACCGCGGACAAAAATCCCGCGAAATGAAAATGAACCGCGGTGAGCAAAACGATTGGCTCTTGAAACCCGACCGGCTGCAATCCCAGCCTCGACGCCACCAGCCATGTTCCGCCGACAATGAGGTACGCCTCGCCGGCGGCAAAACAGAATTGCGAGAACGAATGCGCGCGATACTGCAGGAGTCTGCGTGCTCCTCGCAGGGCGAAAAGAGCGCAGACCAACAACCATGCGCTGGCGACTGACGCCGCGATAATGCCGGTGGGAAGAAAAAATGAAATTGTCGCCAGCGCTGCGGCCGAAAAAATAATCCACCTTGCCGCCGGGCGCAACACGGTTGGCGGATCCGATTCATCCAGCGACGGAATCAGCGCTGTCGCGAGCGGAATCACAATCCAAGGTGCAAGTAGAAACAAAAGCTCAATCACGCCCAGCTGCGGCCAGCCGCTCCAGGTCCCCGCAACCAACCCGAGCCACACTACAGCGCCGAGAAGGACTTCCCAGCGAAACGAAGTCCGCGCACGGGAATCCTCACCCATCGCCAGCCTCCTTCATAGAGCGTGCGCGAGTGCTGCCGCTCCGTACGTGATCGTCAGGAACAACGCGGCTGAAGTGAACGCCGCATCGCCGAGCCGATTGCTCCGCCGTAAGGACGCGTCGTAGTACAAGAGCTGAACAGGAGCGCGGAACAACCAGAAAAGAGCCATGGCGGCCGCTAGAAACCTGCCCAACCCGCGGCCGCTCGCCAGTTCCGGGGCAAATCCAAAAGTTAGCACTGCAAAAAGTAGGACTACGCCAACAATATAAACGGAATGCACGACGAAAATCTGCCGGATGATCGGCGCAACGCGCGACAAGTTGTCCCGGTAATTTAGTTTTTTCGGAATGAATAGATTTGCGAATGCCATCGCAAGCTGCACAAAACCTGCTAGCCACAAGGACAAGAAAAGGACGCGCATACTTTCCTCCTTTTACGTTTTACGCTCGCCGGGAAACTTCATTCGCCGGGCAACTCGCCGCGGCGCATTTGCGATTCTCGGCAATCCAGCGATACCCTTTGCGCAGAATTTCCATCATCCCGGGAATTCTCGAAATCCATACCAGCGGACGGCCCCACCAAATCTCGCGCGCCAGCGCCACCGCGGCATCCGCGCCGCCGTACTGGCTTCCATCGCTGAGCAGAAATCTCATTTCAAAAAGTAGTTGTTCGCGCGGCATTCCGAGCAGTTCACCGACGCGCGGATCCTGCAGCGGCGCCAGCGCCATTCCGCGCCGCTCCAGAATCGGCGCAATCCACCGCGCGGTTTGCACACAAAATTTGCACTCCGCGTCGAAGAACAGCCACCCTCGCGCGTGCCGCCCCTTCCCGTCCGTGTACTCACTCACCAGCGAAATCATGGCGTCTTATCCTGCTGCTTTCGTCTTGCTGGAACCTAGCAATGTAATCACCTTGCCGCGCAATTTCACCACGCCCTTCAGTGCACCTGTTGGCATGCGAATGATTTCCTCGAATAGCCCCGTCATCGCCGTCAAAAACTCCAGCATGGTCTCCAGCCGCTCCCGCGTATACGCATCGCCTTGTGGATTGGATTTGACTTCGCGCACGCATTCGGCCAGCACGTTCAGAGTAGGATCGATCTCGCGGCGCTTGCGCTCCTCGGAAACGATCCGGAAGATCTCCCACACGTCCTTGATGGACTCGAAATGATCGCGCCGGTCGCCCAGCACGTGCACTACGCGCACGATGCGCCACCCTTGCAGCTCGCGCAAGCTGGTGCTCACATTCGACCGCGCCACCGCCAGCGTCTCGGAAATTTCATCCGCCGGAAGCGGATGCGGCGACAGGAACAGCAGCGCATGAACTTGCGCAACAGTTCGGTTGATGCCCCAACGTGTTCCCATCTCGCCCCAATGCAAAATGAACTTCTGGGCCACCGGGGTTAAGCCGTTTTTGACTGGTTCCGTCATTTTGCCCTTCCCTGTTGCCTTCCTTATTGTCCCGTTCGTTTCGTCTGTTATTTCTGTTGTTACAGAATATACAGTTGTTTCCGCGATTTGTCAAGTCCTTTCTACCTGTCCCTTTTCTGGCCTTCCCAGCCTCTTCCTCGGCTGATAGCTTCTTCTAGAGAAGTCCGCGATAGGCAAAGGAGAGGCGCTTGCGGCAGATGCCTGAGCACATCACACGCCGAACCGCCTGGTCCGTCGCCCTCCTTGCCTGTCTACTCTGCTGCCTTCCGGCCGCGGTTGCCTCGGAAGAGCCCGCTCCCGATGCCTCGCTCTCCGCCGCGGTCTGCCCCATCGTTTATCAGCTGGATCCAACGCCAGCATCGCGTGGCTACCGCTACAGTTTTTTTGGCAATGGCTTCTTCATCAACGAAGAGGGCTACATTCTGACGGTCGCCCACGTGCTCGAAACCTTTCGCGACGGCGGCCAGCCCTATATCCTCATCAACCGCCCTAATAGCCCGCCGCAGCTTCTGCGAGCTGACGTGATTGCTGTGGACAAAGAACACGACGTCGCTATTCTTCGCGCAACTCCGAATCCTTTCGCAGGAAAGCACAAAGTAACTTTCCTGCCGCTAACGCCGGACCCTGCCGTCCTCGGCCAACACGTGATTGCCCTGTCGCTGCATCCACAGAAACCCCAGAATGCTCGGTCTTTCCAGGCTCCTCAAGAGGACCGCTCCTCCGGCGAAGTACTTTCTTACGAATCGACCCAGTTGGAGAAATCCACGCCGGCGGCTGACGTCTTCCTCCTCAGCCATCCCGTAACGCTGGGCCAAAGCGGCTCACCAGTTCTCGCCCAGGATTCCCAGGCCGTGGTCGGCCTAATCGAGGGCCGGTGGCTGCGCTCCAGCGGTCTCTCAATCACCAAGGCGTCTTCCGGGTCCGCCTCTGTTCCCGGCGCGGCCATTCCCATTCGCTACGCGATCGCTCTTCTGCAAGGCAATTCCATCGCCTGGCACACGCCCCAGATTCGCGCCGCTTCCTCGCCCGCGCGCTGAAATTGGCGCTTGATAAGTGAGTGACAGATTCAACTGCGGGTCCCGCGTGCTATCGTAACCATCCTGCGAGAGTTGGAGACGCTTCTATGACTCCGAGCGAATTTCGCCGGCTGGCCCTGGCCCTCCCCGAAACGGAGGAGCGTGCCCACATGGATCATCCTGATTTTCGCGTGGGGGGGAAGATCTTTGCGACTCTTGGCTATCCCGAAGATGGCTTTGCAATGGTCAAACTCACGCCGATCGAACAAGAGATGTTTGTCAAAGCTCAGCCGACGGTCTTCAAGCCGTGCAACGGTGTGTGGGGGCGCCGCGGGGCCACGAACGTAAACCTCAAGTCCGCGCGCAAACTAGTCATCCGCCGTGCGCTTCTGGCCGCCTGGCGGCTGACCGCTCCGAAGCAGTTGCAACACATGGCCGATCCCGAGGAATAGTCATTCTTGAGGCTAGAGAAACATTACCGCCGCGATTCCGGCGGCACCAAGTTGTTCGCGCGGTAGTAGACGACCAGTTGGCCGAAGTGCTCGGTGCTGTGCTCGATGGCGGTGATCCAGATATAGGAATTGTGGACCACATGTTTCCCGGTTTCCCACCCAAATGGCGTGGTTTTGTCCAGGCCGGCATCGCCTTGCTGCTTGATCACGGCGGCCCCGTCCGCGACTGCCTGCTCGATCAGCTTGACGACGTCGGCTTTCGTCTTGTAAACGTCACGCGAGGGGTTGTGCGCGTCCTTGCCAAAGTCGGGACCAATATTCGATTCGGAAACTCTGTGGATCAGATCGAAGTCGACGGCAGCGACGTGTAGAAGATTTTCGGCAAAGGTGCGCTCGTCTTTCTGTACCTTGAAATCGTACTTGTCTTCAGGAAAATCCTTGGCCATGGCGATCAGCCTATTGCCGATGTGGTTCCACCACTCGAGGGTCTCGTCCGCCCGAGAACGCGCAGAGCCTGTAGCTTGATTCTGTGACTGCCCCTGACCGTAAAGGCTTGTTCCGGTAAGGGCAAGCAGAGTGGCCGCAACGAGAACGAGCCTGGGTCGGTTCAAAGACTGCCTCACGGTAAATTCCTCCTTTGGATTGCCAATAACCCTAAACAACGCACCGACCATTCCTCGATGGTGCGGCGAATTATTCATATCTCAGCGCGACCAGCGGATCGACGCGCATCGCGCGCCGCGCCGGAATGTAACAAGCAAGCAGAGCGACACCGATGAGAAGAAGGGCGACACCCGCGAAGGTTAGAGGATCTGCCGGCCTCACACCATAAAGCAGGCCGGCCATCAGACGTGACACGACCGCAGCACCAACGAGTCCTACCGCAGCACCAGCAATGGCGAGCCCTAATCCTTGACGCAAGACCATCTGCAGGATGCCTCTCCTTCCTGCGCCAAGTGCAATTCGAATTCCGATCTCGTGCGTGCGCTCGCTCACGATGTATGAAATCACTCCGTATATTCCAAGCCCAGCGAGGAGCAAGGCGGTCAGAGCGAACAGCGCAACGATTTCCATCGAGAACCGCCGCTCGGAGAGTGACGCGGATACCGTTTCGTTGAGCGTCTGCGCGCCGGAAACAGGAAGCGTCGGATCGACGGACTGCACTTGCTCGCGCACCTCTCCAGGAATCGCAGCGGCGTCCAAATTTCCTCGCAGAAATATCGCCAGGCGTTTTCCACCCGTCTGATACAAGTCCAGATAGATTTTGGGAACGCCCGCTTCCGCCAGCGATTCCGTTCTGGCGTTCGCGATCAGGCCGACAACGGTGATCCAGGGCGAATCCGCCCTGGCTTTCCTGAAACGCTTCCCGATGGGATTTTGGTTTGGCCAGTACGTCCGCGCGAAAGCTTCATTGACCACCGCGACTTGCGGGGCTTTGTCGTTGTCCGATTCGTCGAACAAGCGGCCGCGCAGCAAAGGTATTTTCAGTAAATGAAAATACTTTGGCGTAACACTTGAGCGTTCTGCCACGGCCGGCTCGCCACTCTGAACGTCGCGCCCCTCGAGTGTGAAAAGGAACTGGCCCTCGGATATCAGTTTTAGATCCCGCAGACTTTCGTCTAGCGGAATAGAAGCGGTATCTCCAAGGGCTGCCTCTTCGACTCCAGGCAGCGTCCTGCCGCGGCGGAGTAGTTCGCGAAAGAATGGCGCCTCTTGAGCGGCGGTTCTATAGATGTCGGTGCTGGGATCATTTGGGTAGGGCAGCCTGGTACGGACAGTCATGACTTTTTGCGGATTGAATCCGAGCGGCACGTGTAACAAGTCCCAGAAACTGCGCAGCAAAAGGCCCGCAGCAATCATCAGTACGAGAGAGAGAGCGAATTCGGTGATCACCAGAAGGCGGCGCGTTCGTGCTTGCTTCCCGGAGCCTGTCGAACCGCGCACTGCTTCTTTGAGTGCAGGAGTCAAATCAAAGCGACCTGCGTGCAAGGCAGGAACCAAGCCGAAAATCGCACCAGTGATAACAGAGGCGCCAAAAGCGAAAAGCAAAACAGGCGAGTTGATCGAAATTTCATTGAGCCGCGGCAGGCTATCGGGCAAGAGCCGCAGCAAAAATCCTTTGATGCAAAAAAGAATCGCCAAACCGGCGATTCCACCAAGCAAAGAGAGAAGCACGCTCTCGGTCAGCAGCTGCGACATCAGCCTCTGCCGCGCGGCCCCGAGCGCCTGGCGAACGGCCATTTCGCGTGCTCTGGCGCTGGCGCGAGCCAGCAGCAGATTTGCAACATTGACGCAGCCGATCAGAAGGACTAGTCCCACGGCGCCAAGGAGCAGAATCAGCGATTGCCGAATATTGCCGACTACCCTTTCTTTTAGCGGTAACAATCGCACAGTCCACGCGCTCGGCTTCGGATAGTCCTCCGGGAATTCCTTCTGCAAAGCGGCGACAAGCGCGTCAAGGCGGCTTTGCGCCTGAGCAATCGTCAATCCAGGCTTCAGCCGGGCAACTGCGGTCGGGAGGTTTCTCCCGCTCCGTAGCGGATGATCGGACATAGGCGGGCCGTAAAAACTAGTTGCGATCCAGACTTCTATGTTCCGTTCTTCCGTGGTGCGCCCTGGCGCGTCGAATCCTTGTGGCATGACGCCCACGATACGGTACAAGTCGGTGTCGAGCCGGAGGCTCCGGTCCAAAATATGCGGGTCGCCTCCGAACGACTGCTTCCAGAGACCGTCGCTGATGAGGACTTCGAGCGTAAGACCGGGCGAGTGATCCCCGGGATTGAAGGCGCGGCCTAGCTGCGGTTTGACGCCCAGCAGCGCAAAATAATTCGGCGCGACGATAAGCAAGCGGACGCGCTCAGGTTGAGATGAGCCGGTGAGATTATTCTCATCAAACCACGTGGGCGAAACGTATTCGAAAATTCCGGAACGCTGGAGATCCTGCCACTCGGGTTCGGACATTCCCACATCATGGGCGCCCACGCCGGGAAGATCGTCCTCGACACTTACGAGCTGCTCCGGTTGCGGATATGGCAAGGGGTGCAACAGCGTGGCATCGACGACGCTGAAAATGGCGGTGGTAGCCCCGATGCCCAAGGCGAGCGTCAGAACCGCGATGGCGGTGAAACCCGGAGACTTGCGCAGCATGCGCAGGGCGTAGCGGATGTCTTGCCAGCGGTGATCCCACCAGAGCCAGCGCCGGGATTCGTAGAAGCGCTCCTCGGCCTGCATGAGATTTCCGAAGGAGCGGCGCGCGGTTGCTCGGGCCTCTTCTTCGCTTAGCCCCTGCTCGCGCAAGCGCTCGATTTCTAGTTGTATGTGGGCCTCGATTTCAGAGGTGAAGTCGTCGAGTTTGCGCTTGCGTCTGAACATGAAATCACCTTTCCGCCACGTCCGGCCCCAGAATCCGCGCGATGGCTCCTGCCAATCGTTTCCACTTGTTGGTTTCTTTGACCAGTTGTTTGCGGCCGGCGGGGGTAAGCGAATAAAAGCGGGCTTTGCGGTTGTTGGAAGAGACTCCCCACTTGGCGGAGATCCAGCCGCGTTCTTCCAGGCGCTGCAGCGCGGGATAAAGAGCGCCATGCTCGACGAGCAGCTCTTTGTCCGACGTTTCCTGGATGGCGCGGGCGATCCCCTGGCCATGCTGCGATCCGAAGATGAGCGTGCGGAGAATCAGCAGATCCAGCGTGCCCTGCAGTAATCCCAATCGTTCTCTGTTCTCTTGGGTAGACATACAACCCGAACCTACTCGCAGTCAGGTAAGATGTCAACCCAAAAACGTCAAGCTTCGCAAGATTCGGCAGCCGGATGCTCAACGGCGGCCGCTGGGATGGCCGGCAAATTCTGTCAGCCGAAGGTCAAGGTATAAGCCCTTCCTAGGCTCCCCTCTCCCCTCTCCCCTCTCTCATTCTCCGAGCGGGGGAAGTGACCATTCGCCGTTCCCAACGTCTAATTCCTGCAACGAGTGGTCGTGTGCCTGCCAAGGGGGAGTGCATGAGAAATCTCGTTAGGAACCTGACTTTCGGTTTCCGCCTCTTAGGGAAGAACCTGGGCTTTACTTCCGTAGCCCTGCTCGCGCTGGTGCTGGGGATCGGGGCGAACACCGCGATCTTCAGCGTGGTCTACGCCACTCTTCTGTCTCCCATGCCATATCCCAATCCGGATCAGCTTGTTATGGTCTGGTCAAAAATCAACGGAAACCGCAACGGGATATCCGCCGGTGATTTTCTCGATTGGAAGAAGCAAAGCACGGTCTTTCAATCTATTTGCGCTTGGACGGGAGGGAGTTACACGCTTTCCAGTTCGGATCACCCCGAGCAAGTTCAGATCCGGCTAACCACTCCTGGATTCAACGACATGGTTGGAACGCCGTTTTTTCTGGGGCGGGATTTTCTGCCGGAGGAAGGCGAGGTCGGCAGAGACCGCGTACTGGTGATGACCCACAAGCTTTGGGTAGAGCGCTTCGGGAGCGACCGCGACATCATCGGAAAGCCTGTTCGGATGAACGGCGAACTATATGCGGTCGTTGGTGTGCTGGCGGCGGGGCAACCCGACCGCCTGGAAGTGCAGATCTTCGTTCCGTTGGCTTTCAAGCCGGAGCAGATCAATCACGATTTTCATTTTATTTTGGTGATGGGCCGGCTGAAACCGGGAGTCACGATGCAGCAGGCCAACGCGGATATGGACTCCGTGACGCGCCACATCGCCGAGGTTTATCCAAAATCAAACAAGGGCTGGGGCGCTACGGTCGAACCGCTGCAAAACGATTTCATCAGCCCGGAAACGATCAAAAACCTCTGGCTGTTGATGGGCGCGGTGGGATTTATTTTGTTGATCGCCTGCGTGAACGTGGCCAATCTTCTGCTCGCGCGGGGCACCGTGCGGCAAAAAGAGATTGCGGTGCGGGCAGCTATGGGGGCGACGCGCTGGCAACTGTTCTCTCAGTTTTTGACGGAAAGTGTTGCCTTGTCGATGATTGGCGGAATCCTGGGAGTGGGGCTAGCCTGGGGATTGCTGAAGCTGATCGTAGCTGGAATGCCGCCATTTACGCTTCCTTCGGAAGCAGACTTCCGATTGAATCTGCCGGTACTGTTCTTCAGCCTTGCGGCATCGATTGTTTGCGGCATCCTGTTTGGATGCGCGCCTGCCTGGCAAACCGCGAAGTTAAATTTAAGCGACACGTTGAAGGAAAGCGGGCGCTCGGCCTCTAGCTCCGTCGGCCGGCAGGGATTGCGGCGCTCATTGGTGGTCATCGAATTTGCGTTAGCACTTACACTTCTAGCGGGCGCGGGCTTGGTGATTCATAGTTTCTGGAAATTGAGCCGCGTGGATCTGGGGTTCCGGCAAGACCACATCCTCACATTTTATTTGCCGGTAAAAGATGGCCGCTTCGCGAATCCCGAACAGATCAATGCGTTTTACCGGCAATTGCTGGATAAAGTTGGCGCGCTGCCGGGAATCACTGCCGCCAGTGCCTCCACGGGAATGCCGATCATCGGCACGAACTTTGGCATGCCGTTCAATCTTGCGGGACAAGTAGTGGACGATCCGTCCTCGCGCCAGGGCGCGGGCTTCAACATGGTGACGCCGGAATACTTCCGGACATTCGGGATTCGCATGATGCAGGGACGCGAGCTTTCCTCACAAGACGCGGCGGGCAGCCTCCCGGTAGCAGTAGTGAATGAAACATTTGCAAAAAAATATTTGTCCAAGGTTGATCCGCTCACGCAACGCATTGTGGTTGAGCAGTTGATTCCCGGTGTCACCAAACTTGGCCCTCCCATCGAATGGCAAATCGTGGGCGTTTATCATGACGTGCACAATGGCGGCGTGCGTCGAGATGGCTTTCCGGAAATCGACGTGCCTTTCTGGCAATCGCCCTGGCCGCAAGCGGGAGTGGCGGTTCGAACGTTTGGCGATCCCGCCGGAATGGCGAAGAGTATTACGGCGATGGTGCGCTCCGTGGATCCGGATCTTCCCGTAGACCAGATCAAGACCATGGACCAGCTGGTGCAGGAGTCGCTGGCCAACGATCGCTTTTCCACGGCGCTGTTCGCGAGTTTTGCCGGCGTCGCTCTGTTGCTTGCGGCCATCGGCATTTATGGCGTGATGTCGTTTGCAGTGGCGCAGCGCACGCACGAAATCGGATTGCGCATGGCCCTGGGAGCCGGTCCTCAGCAAGTGCTGCGGTTAGTTCTGAAGGAAGGAATGCTGCTCGCGCTGGTCGGATTGGTGGTGGGCCTGGGCGGCACATACTTTGTCGGCCGCTTAATGAAGACCATCCTGTATCAGGTGAATGCGATCGATCCAGCGGCCATCAGCGCAGTCGCCGCGGTGCTTTTGTTGTCGGCGTTGCTGGCGTGCTATATCCCGGCGCACAGGGCTACCCAAGTGGATCCGATGGTGGCGCTGCGCGACGAGTAAGATTCGCGCAATCGCTTCCAGGCGAGTCGAGCCGGTAACGCCTCTGCAACCTTGACACGAAACCCTCGCGGGCCTAACGTCTTGCGCTAGGAAAGTGGAAGTCGCAAGCTCCCGCCTACTCTCGAAGATTTCCGCTTAGGAGGACTCCCATGCCATTAAGCCTCATGACGTTATCCCTGGTGGCTTCGCCGCTGAGCCTGCAAGAAGGATTGAAAATTCTGGAGCGCGATGATCATCGCTGCCAGTACTGCGGACTGGACGGCCGGGCCAGTTTTGAGAATGCTTTAGTGATGCGAGTTGATTTCGTTATGCCGCGGGCGAAAAAAGGAAAGAAGGATCCCGGCAATCTCGTAGCCTGCTGCACGCCATGCAACACCATCAAGGGCACGCGCGTTTATGCCAACTTCGATGAGGCTAAAGCCTACGTGCTCAAGCAACGCGAAGATTTGCGGAAAAACTGGGAATCGAAGGTCGCACGGCCAATGGTGAAGTCGGCGAAAGCGTAGCGCAGAATTCTGTCGGGCGCTCGATTGCTGCGGTGCCCAGGAACAAAACACGCGCTGCTCGTGCAACAGCTGTGTCGCGCGAGGGATGCGCGTGGTAGCCGCGCGGCTCCCTGCGTGGACTCTTGCTAGGCGGACTTGGCCTTGCTGGCGCGCCATTCCTTGGCTGAAAGAAAGCGCATGCACGGGCAGAAGCCTTTGTGGTCGCCCGGCGCCTGGCAGGAATACTTCAGCGCCGCGTGGCTGCCTGCTTTGTGCCCGCACGTGCACATTTCTCGGGCCAGTTCGGGCGTGAATACCGCACCGCGACCGCGTCCTGCCGGTCTGGCATTTTCTAATTTCTTGGTAGCCACAGTTCCTCTTTCTTCGTGAACCCTAGGCCGTCGTTCAGGCCGGGGTTCTGGTTCACTTTACTTTCTCATCCGCTATGAAGTTTACCATGGCCCGAGCTCTTCTACAGCAAGCTCACTATCCCAGGGCCGCACCTGAAGAGGGATGAGCATTCCCTGTAGTTTGCGCCAGTGTTCCGGTAACTGCAATGGAGTTCAGCGGCGGCGTGCTGAAAACATCTTGGGAACGCCTCAAGGCCCGCCCGCTCTGGCTCTGACTCATCGCACTTCCTCCATGGTTGCCACCAGCTCGGGAATCTCGATGCGGATCACGGTGCCCTCTCCCGGGCGGCTTTCAATGTCCAAATGAAAATCGGTGCCGTACAAGACGCGCAGGCGCTCGCGGACGTTGCTCAACCCGATGCCTTCGACATAGACGTGCGGCATTTTCTCTTCAGAGATGCCCACGCCATTGTCGGCAATCTCGATGCGCAGCCGGCCATCGGCGTTGGTGGTGCGCAGCTCGATTTTTCCTCCGCCCAGCTTCGGAGCCAGCCCGTGTTTCAGGCAATTCTCCACCATGGGCTGAAGCAGCATGCTGGGGACAAATGCTTCCAGTGCCGCGTCGTCAATGTGTTTGACGATGTCCAGATTGTCTTTTCCGAAGCGCGCCACTTCAATGTCCAGATAGTCGTCGATAAATTGCAGCTCCTCGCGCAGCGGCACAAAGGTTTCGTGTTTGCGGAGCAGCCGCCGCAAAATATTACTGAGCTTGAGCACCACGCCGCGCGCGGAGTCGGGATCAAAGCGGATCAGCGCCGAGACGGTGTTGAGCGTGTTGAAGAGAAAATGCGGATTAATCTGGCTGGAAAGCGCATCCATGCGCGCTTTCAGGAGCAACTGCTGGTGGCGCTCGAGGTTCATCTCGATGCGGGTGTTGTTCCAGATCTTCAGCGGCGCCGCCACGGACATCAGCGTGGCGATCACCGTCAGTGCAAGCCACCAGTTCCATTGGGCATCTATCGCGAAGAGCCACCTCGGTTTGGTCGCTTCGACGAGCGCAACGCGCCCGAGTTCCAGGGCGATGCACGTTGTCAGCGGCGCCATTTCCCAAGACAATTCCGCTTTTCGCAGCAGCTTAACGGTGGCTTTCGGAATATTCAGAAAGGTGAAGGGGCCGAAATTCCAGAGGTCTTCCTTGTTGGGAATCGCCTGGCGGATCAATCCGCCGAGCAACCCCGCCGTGGCGGCCGCGGGCATCGCCAGCCACTCGTGGGAAATCAGCGCCGGAATCGTGATGATGGCGCCGCCGATCGGCCCGACCACGCGCCCGCCGAGCAGTCCCATCAGAAAAGCGCCTTCGAGCGAGAGATCCGCAAACGCATAAGGGGGCCCACCGACAAGCCGCAGCGTCACGCCCACGATCAGCGCCGGAGTCATGAACAGCATCAACTTGAGTTTTTGATCGGGATCGCGTTCTTCCGTGAAGAGCACGCGCCGAAAGGTGTTCCAGCGCGCCAGCAGCGCGGCAATGGACGACGCCACTCCCACCTTGAGAAGCAGGGTAAATAACAGGTCACGAATGGGTGTTACTGTTTCCATTTTTGTTGCGGATCTCAGGGTAACGCTAATCAATCCGCCGGTCGATGTAAAGCGCGTAGCGTACTCTGCTGCGCCGGCATCCAATGGCAAGGCGGGACTAGTTTGTCGAGGCGCGCGGAAATCGGTGCCAAACAGAGTCCCTGCTATACTTCTGGTTTCCTCATGAGCTCAAAACCACAGCCTAGCAAGCCATCGAACGGAAAAATCACCAGTGTGGAGATGATCGCGCATGCCGCGCTTCCAACGCGGTATGGACGGTTTGCCATTTACGGCTTCAAAGGCGACGGTCCGCTGGAAGAAGCAGTGGCGCTGGTGCGCGGCAAAGTGAACGGAAAAACCGCGCCGCTGGTGCGTGTCCATTCTCAGTGCTTGACCGGCGACGTACTCACGTCGCTTCGTTGCGACTGCCGCGCACAACTCGAGCTTTCGATGAAAAAAATCGGCCGGGCCTCCTCGGGAATCCTGCTCTATCTTCCGCAAGAGGGCCGCGGCATCGGGTTGATGAACAAATTGCGGGCCTACGAATTGCAAGACGGCGGCATGGACACGGTGGAAGCCAATGAGACGCTGGGCTTTGCGGCCGATGCGCGCGACTATGACTTCTCTGCGCAAATCCTGAAAAAACTCGGCGCCATGAAAATCCGCTTGCTCTCCAACAATCCCGAAAAAGTGCGCCAACTCGAAAACTCCGGCATTCGCGTGGTCGAACGCGTGCCGTGCCAGCCGCGTATTTCTAAAACCTCCCGCGCCTATCTCAAAACGAAGAAACGAAAAATGGGCCACCTGCTCGAAGGAATCTGAATTCTGAAAACAGTCCGCTAGCCGCCTCCGACAAATTGAACGATTTCATAGCGATCGCCGGTCACGACCATGGTTTCGGCCCATTTCGGCCGGGGCAAAATTTCCAAGTTGCGTTCGATGGCCACGCGCCCGGAGTCGAGCCCTAGTTCGCGGAGCAAGTCCACAACGCTCGTGCCAGGGTTCGCCCCGCGAGTTTCTCCGTTCACGGTAATCGTCAGTGTCGTTTGCATGTTTAGCCGGCAGACGGGACGCGGGGCTTCATCTTCAATTGAAAACGCAACTGTCCTCTGGCGCTTCCCTTGAAACCTTCGACTACCAGAGCGGCATCGGTATGGGCGAGCGGGGGCATCTCGAATTCGAACTGGGCATTGCCGAATCCGCCTGTAACCGTGGAAAACTCCGCAGGCGTGACGGCTCCATCGACTTTTGCAGTGACAATCGCACCATCGATGACATTGCCCGCATGGTCGCGCACGACGATTTGCAGCAATGCGCGTTTTCCAGTGAGCCACGTCCTGGGATTGATGAGTTCCAGCTTTAGACCCGCAGAGGGAGGCACGGCGGAAGGACTGGGCGCCACAGGAGCTGGGGCAGCAGGGGCCTTTACGGGCGCAGGGGCAGGCCTCTCCTCCGGAGGCAGAGCAACCGCAAGCGCCCCGGATTGAATTTGCTCGACAATGGTGCGGTGCTGTTCATCGACGCGCAGCTTCAACTCTCGTTCGCGATCGGCATCCAGCGGCAGCAAGTCAAAATAGTTGTTGGTGCGCCGGTGCAATACGCGCCCGCGGAAATAAACCGTCGTATCAATCAGCGCGTGGGCGACTCCGCGATCTTCCGTTTGGACGTGATACGTCGTGTCGCCCGCTTTCACGTTGGTATTGTGACCGAAGAGCATTTGCGAATTTGCTCCGGCCTGCCGAGGATTGGATGCACCCCCCGCAGGAATCTTTCTGCCGCATTTGACCGAGTGGCGTTCGAATCGTTATTATAGCGCTTCGTCTATGAGTGGTTCTGGTTTACATACGTATGCTCCGCTTCTCTTACACCTGCTGCTTGCCACGGGGCTCGCTGGTGCGCTAACCGCCGTTTCCGTTCTGGTGGGCTGGCGCCGTCCGAGCCGGGCGAAACAGCAGCCGTATGAGTGCGGTATGGAACCCACAGGCGACGCGCGCGAGCCCTTCTCAGTCAAGTTTTACCTCGTTGCGATGGTTTTCATTCTCTTTGATGTGGAAGCCATCTTCCTGTACCCCTGGGCCTATATTTTCCGCGATTTGCGGTGGTACGGCTTTGGGGAGATGATGCTCTACATTGCCATCCTGTTGGTCGGTTATTTGTATCTCTGGAAAAAAGGCGCGCTGGACTGGCATAAATAGCCGGCGCCCGCGGGATTCGAAATCGTGACGGAGTCTCCCAGCAATAACGCTAATGTTGTAGCCGAACGCCTGCGTTCGTGGAACGCGAATGCGGTTGTGGAAGTGACTGAATTTCGCGGCGAAACCACGATCGTGGTGCCGCGCGAGCTTCTGCGCGCCACGGCAGAGCACTGTCGAGCGGACGCCGGCCTGAAGTACAATTTTCTGACCGATGCCACTTGCGTGGACCGCTACCCCGCTGAGCCGCGATTCGAATTGATCTACCACCTGGTTTCCATCCCGCGAAAAGAAAAAGTGCGTTTGCGCGTTTGGCTTGCCGGCAACGATCCGGTGGTCGACTCGCTCGTCCCCGTTTGGCCGGGCGCGAACTGGCTGGAGCGGGAAATTTTCGACCTCATGGGGATTCGCTTCACCGGGCATCCTGACCTGCGGCGCATTCTGCTTCCTGATGATTGGGAAGGCCATCCGTTGCGCAGGGACTATCCAGTTGAAGGGTACCGCGACGTCCCGAACACAGGCGAACTCTTCCGGAAGAGCAGCACACCATGACAACCGTTGAAACCGCAGTTGGTAGCGCAAAAACGATGGTCCTTAACATGGGACCGCAGCACCCTTCGACGCACGGAGTGTTGCGCATTTTGCTGGAGCTGGACGGCGAAACGGTGGTGAAGGCAGTTCCCGATCTCGGCTATCTGCATACGGGAATTGAAAAATCCTGCGAAGACAAAACTTATTCACAAGTCATCACCCTGACGGACCGCATGGATTACCTGAATCCGCTGGGCAACAACCTGGTCTACTGCCTGGCAGTGGAAAAACTGCTCGGGCTGGAAGTGCCGAAACGCGCGCAATACATCCGCGTGATGATGGTCGAGCTGCAGCGCATTTCTTCGCACCTGGTGTGGCTGGGGACGCATGCCATCGACCTGGGCGCGATGTCCGTTTTCCTTTACTGCTTCCGCGAACGCGAAGAGATCTTGAAGATTTTCGAAATGTTCGCCGGACAGCGCATGATGACCAGCTACATTCGCATCGGCGGCATCGCGCTCGATCCTCCAGCGGGCTGGCGGCAGGCGGTGGACCGCTTCCTGAAAATGATGCCCAGCCGCGTGGATGAATACGAAACGTTGCTGACGGAAAACCGCATCTGGATCGGCCGCACCAAGGGCATCGGGTACATTTCCTGCGAAGATGCGATTGCCTTGAGCATGAGTGGGCCGACGATTCGCGCCGCCGGCGTGCCCTACGACAACCGGAAAATGTTCCCGTATTCAAGCTACGAAGAATTCGATTTCAGCGTGCCGACGCGGACAGAGTCGGATTGCTACGCGCGGTACCTGATTCGCGTCGCCGAGATGCGCGAAAGCCTGAAGATCATTCGCCAGGCGTTCGGCAAGATTTCGAATGAAGGGCCGATCAAGGCGGAAGCGCCCGGCATTATCCCGCCGCAGCGCGAAAAGATGAAGACGGAGATGGAAGCGCTCATCTACCACTTCAAAATTTTCACGGAGGGATTTTCGCCGGCTCCCGGCGAGGCCTTTGTGACCGTGGAATCCCCGCGCGGCGAGCTGGGCTGTTTCGTGGCCAGCGACGGCTCGCCGAAACCGCTTCGCGTGCACTTCCGCTCTCCCTCTTACATCAATTTGCAGGCGCTGCCGAAGCTGATCGAAGGGCAGTTGATTTCCGACGTCATCGCTTGCATCGGCACCATCGATATCGTTCTTGGAGACGTGGACAGGTAGGCATGGAACTCTCCCCCACACTTTCGGCGAAATTTGAAAAACTGCAGACCAGCTATCCGGTGAAGCGTAGCGCGCTGATTCCCATGCTGATGTATGCGCAGGACGAGTACGGTTGCGTCAGCGACGAAATGATCGCGGAGATCGGCCGCCGGCTGGACCTCAACAACGTGCAGGTCGAAGAGACCCTGGCGTACTACTCGATGCTGCACCGCAAGCCTTGGGGAAAAAATCACGTCCAAATCTGTACCAACGTCGCGTGCATGCTCAAGGGCGGCAACGAACTCCTGGAGCGCGCCAAGAAGCGCCTGGAAATCGGCCACAAAGAAGTAACCCAGGACGGAGTCTTTTCGCTGGAAGAAGTGGAGTGCATCGGCGCCTGCACCGGAGCGCCTGCGATGCAAGTCAATTACGACTTTTACGAAAACCTGACGGCGCTTAAGTTTGACCGCATCATTGCGGATCTGGATGCGGGAAAGCGCCCCACGCCAGAGCAAGTGATTTCCGGCGCACTGCACGAACGCCATGCGCTCGAAACGCCGCTCATCAGCCGGCGCTGGGGGATGAAGGATTCCCACAAGATCGATGTTTACCTGATGCAAGGCGGCTATCAGGCGCTGGAAAAAGCGCTGAAGGAGATGACTCCCGACAGCGTGATCGATGAAGTGAAAAAGTCGAGTCTGCGCGGCCGCGGCGGCGCGGGATTTCCGACCGGCATGAAGTGGTCTTTTGTGCCCAAGGATTCTCCGAAGCCGAAGTACGTAATTTGCAACGCGGATGAGTCCGAGCCCGGCACCTGCAAGGATCGGCCACTGATGGAGATGGACCCGCACCAACTCATCGAAGGCATGGTGATTGCCGGCCGCGCCATCGACTCGCATCAAGGCTTCATTTATATTCGCGGCGAATACCGCTACGTGCTGGATATCGTAGACGCGGCGATCGCCGAGGCTTATGCGCGCGGCTACCTCGGCAAAAACATTCTCGGCACTGGATTTGATTTCGATTTGCTGGCCCATACCGGCGCCGGCGCCTACGAATGTGGCGAAGAATCCGCGCTAATGGAATCGCTCGAAGGTAAACGCGGTTACCCTCGCATCAAACCGCCATTCCCTGCCGTAGTCGGATTGTACGGTTGTCCGACGATCATCAATAACGTGGAAACACTGAGCGCCGTTCCCTCCATCATCCGCGAAGGCGGCGAAGCCTATGCCAATCGCGGCACGCCGAAAAATGGCGGCACGCGCATGTTGTGCATCGCCGGACACATCAACAAGCCCGGCATCTACGAAGTGCCTCTCGGCATGAACATGAAAAAGTTCATCTACGAAGTCGCCGGAGGCATTCCACGAGGCAAAAAGTTGAAGGCCGTAATTCCCGGAGGAAGTTCCTGCCCGCTGATGACCGCCGACGAGATCGACATCCCCATGGACTACGACTCGGTGGCCAAAGCCGGCTCGATGCTGGGTTCCGGCGGCATGGTCATCATGGACGAAGACACCTGCATGGTGGACATGGCGCGCCGCATCATGCATTTCTACGCACACGAATCCTGCGGCTGGTGTATTCCCTGCCGCGAAGGAACGATCTGGCTGCGCAAAATGCTCGAGCGTTTCCATGCCGGCATGGGCCGGCCCGAAGATATCGACATGATCGCCGACTTGGCGAAAAACATGCTGGGCCGCACCTTCTGCCCGCTCGGAGACGCCGCGGCGATGCCCACGATCAGCATTATGCAGAAGTGGCGCGGCGAATTTGAAGAACATTTGAAGGGGCGCTGCCCGTACAAATCCGCGGAAGCGTTGGTTGGTTCGCGATAGGAATCCATGGCCGAACAGAAACTCATCAAGCTGAAAATTAACGAGCGCGAAGTGCAAGTGCCGCAAGGGACGCTGGTGATTGAAGCGACGCGGCGCATCGGCACCGAAGTGCCGTCGTTCTGCTATTACCCGGGGCTTTCGCTGCAAGCGGCGTGCCGCATGTGCCTGGTGGAAGTGGAAAAAATGCCCAAGCTGCAGACCGCCTGCACGCTGGTGGCGACCGAAGGCATGATCGTTCGAACGGACACCGAGCAGGTCCGCCAGGCGCGCAAGTACATGCTGGAATTCCTGCTCACCAATCACCCGCTCGATTGCCCGGTCTGCGACAAGGGCGGCGAGTGCGAACTGCAGGACATGGTCTTCCGCTACGGCGCGGACACCAGCCGCTTCGTCGAGGAAAAAATTCACCGGCCCGAAGAAAAATGGTCGGAACTGGTTTATTACGATGCGCCGCGCTGCATTTTGTGCTTCCGCTGCGTGCGTGTTTGCGATGAAGGCATGGACGTAAAGGCGCTGGGCGTCGGAATGCGCGGCGCGAACAGCGTCATCATCCCCAATCGCCAGGACCACCTGGAATGCGAAGAGTGCGGCATGTGCATCGATATTTGCCCGGTCGGTGCGCTTACCAGCGGCACGTACCGCTATAAGACGCGGCCCTGGGAGATGAATTATGTTTCGACGGTGTGCACGCACTGTTCGAATGGCTGCAAAACGACACTGAGCGTGCGTAACCACGAGATTCTGCGTTCCAATAATCGCGATCTCAGCGGCATCAACAAGGATTTCCTTTGTGTGAAGGGCCGCTTCGGATTTGATTTCACCAAGCACGCCGAGCGCATCAAGCAGCCGATGGTTCGTAAAGGCGACAAGCTCTATCCCGTTTCCTGGGAAGAAGCCGCGCAAACTGCGGCCGCAAAGTTGAAAGCGGTCTACGATGCCAGCGGCTCGGATTCCATTGGCTTCATCGGTTCGAACCGTACTTCGAATGAAGAGAATTATTTGTTGCAGCGCCTGGCGCGCGCGACCTTTGGCACCAACAACATCGATCATCATCGCACCGCGGACTACACCGGATTGATCACCGCGCTGGGCGAGCGCGCCGGCGATTCCCTGCTCACCATGGAGCAGTTGTATCAATCGAAGGCCGTTTTGTTAGTGGGGAACGACCCTACCAATCAGAATCCGCTCGTTGGATGGCAGATTCGCAGCGGGATTCGCCATCACGGCACACAGCTCTTCGTCATCAATTCGAATGACATCAAGCTAATGCGCAAGGCCACGCAGTTTGTGAAGGTGGACGCTGGCCAGGAGGCCGCTGCGCTCCGCTGGCTGGCGCATGAAGAGGGGCAGCTTTCCCCGGCGCTGGTCGAACAACTCACGCTGTTGAAAGCGCGCCTGGAGGCTGCGCCAGATGTCGCCATTTTGTTCGGCGCGGAAATTTCCGGCGCGGCGATCGCCAAGCTTGTGGCCTTCGGTTCCAATTTGCCCTGTAAGGTGCGCTACATGGCGCTCGGCGACTACGCCAATTCGCGCGGCGCTGCCGACATGGGCCTGTTGCCAGATCGTTTGCCGGGCTACTCCTACGTGGACAATGCCGGTGCGCGCGAAGCCCTCGAAAAACTCTGGGGCGGCGTGATTCCTTCGAAAGCCGGCCAAACCGCACCGCAAATGATCGATGCCGCGCAAGCCGGCAAGTTGAAAGCACTGTACGTGGTGGGCGCGAATCCTTTTATGCATTTCGGAACAGCCGGCTTTGGCCGCGGCAAACTGGAATTGCTGATCGCGCACGAAATGTTCCTGACGGAAACAGCCAAGGTCGCGGACATTGTTTTCCCCGCGGCTTCCGCTTACGAAAAAGACGGCACGGTCACCAACACTTCCGGCGAAATTCAGATGCTGCACAAGGGCGCGGAAGTAATGGGTCCGCGCACGGATTTCGACCTATTGAGAATCTTGTCCCACCAACTGGAAAAATTGGGGCTGGGCAAGGCGTTTCATTACAAGACGCCTGCGGCCGTGTTTGAAGAAATTCGCAAGGCGGTTAGCGGATACAACGTGCAGCCTGCGGGTTTGCTGACCGGCGGCGCGGAAGCAACGCGCGTGGAATTCGCGCGCAACGGCCACGCGCCTTATGACGTTCCAGTGGGTTTGATTCACTCCGCAAAAGACACCTTGTTTACGAGCGGCACGCTTGGGCGCTTCTGCACCATGATGGAATCCTTGCCGGAGGCCAAGATCGAGCCGTGATCTCTTTCTTCTCCAATTTATTGTCCGCAAACGCGGAACTAGCTATCACCATCGTCAAGATTGGGTTGCTGCTATTCATCGTGCTGACCGTGAATGCCTATCTGACGTGGTTCGAGCGCAAAGTCGTCGCGCACATGCAGTCGCGCTGGGGGCCGCATCGCACCGGACCGCACGGATTGCTCCAGCCGCTGGCCGACGGCGTGAAATTTCTTTTCAAGGAAGACCCGACTCCCGCAGGCGTGGATAAATTTGTCTACTATCTGGCGCCGCTGATGGCTCTGGCGTTGGCGCTGACTGCGATTGCGCTCATCCCGTTTGGGCCGGATCCGATTCGCTTGTTCGGACACGACATTTATCTGGGGATCGCGCCTCCGGACGTAAATATCGGCATCCTGGCGCTTTTTGCAATCACCGCAATGAGTGTTTATGGCGTGGCGCTGGCGGGATGGTCTTCCAACAGCAAGTATCCACTTCTCGGCGGGCTGCGCAGCTCGGCGCAGATGATCAGCTACGAACTGGCAATGACCATGTCCGTGGTCGGCGTGCTCCTCATGGCCGGTAGCTTTAACTTGAAAAAAATTATCGAAGCCCAGGCCCACCATCCGGAATGGGGAATTGCGGGATGGAACATCTGGCCGCAGCTCTTGGGATTTTTCTGCTTTTTCGTTTCAGCCATCGCGGAAACCAATCGCGTGCCGTTTGATTTGCCCGAAGCGGAATCGGAACTGGTCGCCGGCTTCCATACGGAGTACGCCAGTTTCAAGTTCGCGATGTTTTTTATCGCGGAATATACCAGCATGATTACCGTATCGTGCTTGTGCACCATCATGTTTTTCGGCGGATGGCTGTCTCCCTTCCCTGCTTCGTGGACCTTCGCTCATTATTTGCCATCGGCGATTCTGATTCCCTTCGGTTTGTGGGTGATTTGGGATGGCCTTCGCTATGAAACGATTTTTGGGCGAATCATTTTGCCGGGAATTGGGACGGCCATCGCCGGGCTGGGGGCAATTCTTGTTTTTCTCCCGGGCGTAAACCTCTTCATTCAGGGGCCGTTCTGGCTGCTCTCGAAGATTTTAGTGTTTCTTTTCATCTACGTCTGGATGCGCGGAACTCTGCCGCGTTTCCGCTACGACCAGTTGATGGCTTTCGGCTGGAAACTCCTTCTGCCACTTTCGATCGTCAACGTGATTGCCACTAGCTTCATCATCCTGGCGAAGATGACGTGGTGGGCGAAATGACCGCGCCGCTTATTGTTTTCTTCGTGCTTGCAGCGCTGGCAGTCATTGGCGCGGTCAGCTTGATTTTCCAGAAGCATCCGATTCATAGCGCCCTCTCGCTGATCGTAGTGATGATTGCGCTGGCGGGGCTCTATCTGCTGCTGGGTGCGGAGTTTGTGGCCGCCGTGCAGATCATTGTTTATGGCGGCGCGATCATGGTGCTGTTCGTGTTCGTGATCATGCTCTTGAACGCTGGCGTCGAAGAGCACACCAGCATTTCCAAGATGGCCGGGCCGGCAGGCCTGCTGTTGGTGATCGCTTTGGCGGGCCTGGTGGCAGCGACAATCGTGCGCTCGACGGACAGTATCCTCGGCACGATGCAAACCGGGGAAATGTCCTCGCCCCTGGGCGTTTCAAAAACTCTGGGCATTTCCAACATGATTTTCAAGGACTTCGTGTACCCGTTCGAATTGACGTCCTTCCTGATTCTGGTGGCGGTGCTGGGAGCCACGGTGCTGGCGCAGCGGGAGAAGAGTTGAGATGGTGCCGACGAATTACTACGTGATTCTGAGTGCGATTTTGTTCGGGCTGGGCGTGTTTGCCTTCATTTTCAAACGCAACATCATCACCATTTTCATGTCCATCGAGCTGATGCTGAACGCGGTGAATCTGGCGTTTGTGGCCTTCAGCCAGGCGCTGGGAAAACTGGACGGGCAAGTTTTTGTGTTGTTTGTGATTGTGGTGGCCGCCGCGGAAGCCGCCGTGGGACTGGGAATTATTATCTTGATTGCGCGCAACCGGCAAACGCTCAACGTTGAACGCGTGGACCTGCTCAAACTCTAATGCCGACACACCCGATGCTCGAATACTTGTGGATTGTCCCGCTGCTGCCGCTGCTGGGCTCGGCGGTGAACGGATTGTTTGGCGCGAAGTGGCCGAATAAATTTGTGAACAGCGTGGCGATCGGCTCGACGGGGCTTTCTTTTCTCTGCGCGCTCGAAGCGGTCCGCGAATTTTTCGACGGCGGCCAAGTTCTTTTTCACAAGGAATTTTTCACCTGGATCGCCGCCGGAAATTTCCGCGCCGGCTTCGATTTGCAGATGGACCAACTCACGGTCGTGATGGTTCTGGTGGTGACTGGAGTCGGTTGGCTTATCCACATTTATGCGACCGGGTATATGGCGCATGAGGGCGGCTACTACCGGTTCTTTTCCTACCTCAACCTGTTCATGTTTTTCATGCTCATTCTGGTGCTGGCCGCGAACTATGTGCTGCTCTTCGTTGGCTGGGAAGGCGTGGGACTCTCGAGCTACCTGCTGATTGGTTTTTATTTCCTCAAGAAATCTGCTTCCGATGCGGGCAAGAAAGCGTTCATCGTCAATCGCATCGGCGACTTTGGCTTCATGCTGGGAATGTTTTTGCTCTTCAAAGCATTCCACACGCTGGACTTTACGGCAGTTTTCCAGGCTGCTTCCAATCCCGCCTGGGGCCATGAAGGTTGGGGCCAATTCGGCACCTTCACCGTTGCATGCCTTCTTCTCTTTATGGGCGCTTGCGGAAAATCTGCGCAGCTCCCGCTCTATGTGTGGCTCCCGGACGCCATGGAAGGGCCTACGCCGGTCAGCGCGCTGATCCACGCGGCCACGATGGTCACTGCAGGCGTGTACGTCGTCGCCCGCTCGCACATTCTGTTCGCGCATTCCGAGACAGCATCGGTCGTGGTCGCCATCGTCGGCTGTGCCACCGCGTTCTTTGCAGCCACGATTGGACTGGTGCAAACCGACATCAAAAAAGTCTTGGCGTACTCCACGGTTAGCCAACTCGGTTACATGTTCTTGGCGTGCGGCGTCGGTGCCTTCTCCGCGGGCATCTTTCATTTGATGACGCATGCCTTTTTCAAGGCGCTGCTCTTCCTGGCCGCCGGGTCGGTGATTCACGCCATGGGCGGCGAGCAAGACATGCAGAAGATGGGCGGCTTGAAAAGCAAAATCAAGTACACCTACGCGACTATGCTGATCGCCACGCTGGCGATTGCAGGAATTCCGCCACTGGCCGGATTCTTCAGCAAGGACGCCATCCTGTTCGGCGCATTTCAGATTCCTGGAGGCCATCCGCTATACGCTCTCGGATTACTCACGGCTCTGCTCACTTCGTTCTACATGTTCCGTTTGATCTTTCTCACCTTTCACGGCAAGCAGCGCTACGACGAGCGCAAAGTGCACGTTCACGAATCGCCGTGGAGCATGCTCGGGCCGCTGGTGGTTCTCGCAGTGCTCAGCGTGGTCGGCGGATGGCTCGCCGCACCAGCGTTTTGGGGCGGTCCCGACTATTTCTCGAACTTCCTGGCGCCAGTGTTTGGCGGGCACGAAGTCGTCGATGCAGCAGGAGAAGCTGCTGCTCACCAACTGGAACTGATTCTTGCGGGAGTGGCCTTCGGCACTGCCCTCATCGGCATTGTTGTTGCGTACTGGCTGTATCTGAACAAGCCGGGTAAACCGGATGGAATTGCGAAATCGCTGAAACCGGCTTACACCACTCTGCTGAACAAATATTACGTGGATGAACTGTATGCCGCGGTGGTGGTCCGGCCGTTGATGTGGATTTCAACGGTTGTGCTCTGGAAAGCGGCGGACGTGGCCGTAATCGATGGCGCGGTAAATGGAATTGCGCACGAAACAACCGCCCTCGGCGACGGTGTGCGGCATACACAATCGGGGAATACGCGCAGCTACGCAGTTTGGGTCGTGGTGGGAGCGATTGTGATCATTGCAGTCATCTTCTTCTGGCCGTCCGCCGGAAAACCGGTTCTTGGGATGGTGCATTGATGCTGCCAGGCGGACATTTGCTTTCGGTGCTGATCTTCTTCCCTGCCGTGGGGACGCTGGCGCTTTTGTTTCTGCGTGGCGACGATCACAAATTCATCCGCATTCTTGCATTGATTGTATCGCTGGTGGAATTTGTTTTCTCGCTTTTCATGATTCCGAAGGTGGCTATTGGAGCGGCCGGCTACCATCTCGAGGAATATTTCAAGTGGATCAATCAGCCGCCGATCAACTATCACCTGGGCGTTGATGGAATCAGTTTATTCCTGGTGATTCTGACGACATTTCTGACGCCGATTTCGATTCTCGCTTCCTGGAAGAGCATCGAGCGTCGAGTCAAGGAATTTTTCGTGATGCTGCTGATGTTGGAAGTCGGCGTCGTGGGCGTGTTTCTCTCGCTCGATCTTTTTCTTTTCTTCCTTTTCTGGGAAGTGATGCTGATTCCGATGGCTTTCCTGATCGGCATCTGGGGCCACGAGCGCCGTCTGTACGCCGCCGTGAAGTTCGTCCTCTACACCATGGCGGGTTCGATCCTGATGCTGGTGGGAATCATCTGGCTCTACAATTCCACGGGTACGTTTGATCTGCCGACGATTCAGACCTTGTTGCACACTCCTGCGTCGCAGGGCGGGCTTGAGCTTTCGCAATCTACTGAGATGCTCCTCTTCCTCGCCTTTTTTGTGGCGTTCGCGATCAAGGTGCCGTTGTTCCCCTTGCACACGTGGCTGCCGGATGCGCACGTGGAAGCGCCTACCGCCGGCTCCGTGATGCTGGCAGGCGTGCTTTTGAAAATGGGCACGTACGGCATGATCCGCTTCTGCTTGCCGCTATTTCCTGGCGCTGCGCGGCGCGCGGCAGGATGGGTCGCGGTGCTGGCCATCATCGGAATTATTTACGGCGCGCTGGTGGCCATGGTGCAGCCGAACCTGAAAAAACTGGTCGCTTATTCTTCGGTGAGCCACCTCGGCTTCGTGGTGCTGGGCATTTTCGCTTTCCACAATATTTCCATGCAAGGCGCGGTGTACCAGATGCTCGCGCACGGAATCTCGACTGGCGCGCTCTTCTTGCTTGTGGGCATGTTGTACGACCGGCGGCACACCTTTGAAATCAGCGAGTACGGCGGGCTGGCTACGCCGATGCCGAAACTCGCGGCGTTCTTTTTGTTTGTGGCGCTCTCGTCGCTGGGATTGCCGATGCTCAATGGTTTCGTCGGCGAGTATTTAGTTTTGCTCGGCACCTACCAGCGGCACTGGGGCTGGGCGACGTGGGCCGCGCTTGGCGTGATCCTATCTGCTTGCTATCTCTTGTGGTCCTACCAGCGCGTGTTCTTTGGCGAAATTACGCATGAGAAAAACCGCACCCTTCCCGACGCTTCGGCGCGCGAAAAGTGCATTCTCGTGACCATGGCGATCGTTACAATTTGGATGGGCATCGGCTCCACGTTTATCACCGCGCGGACCGCCACCGCCGCGCAAGAGGTGATCGATCAAGTCGAGCCGCAGCGCGCGTATGAAGCTGCAGCGCCGAAAGTAATCACGCCAAGTAAAGCCACGCCGCAAGCCAAGCGCGATTCCGCAAACGCTGCGGCGAAAATTAGTCCGACCGAAAGGCTAGGCCTCCGCTAAATGATGCCCAGCGCCATCGACGCTTATCGAGTGCTTCCGGAACTGGTGTGGTGCGGCTTCGGCGTGCTGGTGATGCTGCTGCAGCCGTTTGTGCGCAGCCGGCAGTTTTTTACTTTTCTTGCGTTGATTGGCACGCTGGCGGGGACGGGGGCGTCGGTTACGGCGGCGATGCACGCGGGGCCGGGGTTTGGCGGGCTGGTGCAGTCCGATTCGTTCAGTTTCTTTTTCCGGCTGCTGATTGGAGCGGTGGCGTTTTTGGTGGTGCTGGCGGCGGGGCCGTACCTGGAGCGGGAGCGGCTTCCGTTTGCGGAGTTTTATGCGCTGCTGCTTTTTGCAGCGGCGGGCATGGGCGTGCTGGCTTCGGCGCAAGAACTGCTTACCGCGTTCATTGGGCTGGAGATGAGTTCGATCTCGAGCTACATCATGGCGGGATACCGGCGCGATGCGCTGAAGTCCAGCGAATCGGCGATGAAGTATTTTCTGCTGGGCTCGTTTGCGACGGCGTTTTTTCTTTACGGGATTGCGCTGGTGTACGGGTCGAGCGGCACCACGATGCTGGTGAAAATGGACTCCCCGGATCTTTTTCACAGCACGCTATTCGAGCTTGGGCTGGCGATGATTTTGATTGGGCTGGGCTTCAAAGTGGCCGCGGCGCCGTTCCAGGTGTGGACGCCAGACGTTTATGAAGGTGCGCCGACGCCGGTTACGGCGCTTTTTTCCGCGGGGCCGAAGGCGGCGGCTTTTGCTTTGTTGCTGCGAATTTTTGCGACGGTTCCGGCGGCGACGCATTTCTGGTTCTGGGCTTTCTGGGTGCTCGCGGCGCTGACGATGTTCGCGGGAAATTTGGGCGCCCTGGTGCAGACCAACATCAAGCGGCTGCTGGCGTACAGCTCGATCGCGCACGCCGGGTACATCCTGGTGGCGTTTGCGGCAGTTACGATGATGGCGCGCAATGGGGCGGCGGAGGCAGGGCCGGCTTATGCGGCGGTTCTTTTCTATTTGCTGAGCTACGCACTGGTGAAGCTGGGGGCGTTCACGATCGTTTCGCAGCTTGGCGGGACAGGCGAGAAGAATCTTTCGCTGGACGACTATGCGGGGCTTTCGCAACGGCAACCTTGGGTGGCGGCGGCGCTGAGCGTTTACCTGCTATCGCTGCTCGGGCTGCCGGTTACGGCGGGGTTCTTCGGGAAGTTTTACATTTTCAAGGCGGCGGTGAATTCGCACCTGATGTGGCTCGCGGTGCTAATGGCGATCAATAGCATCATCGGGTCTTACTACTACTTGCGCGTGATCGTGGTGATGTATATGCGGGAGTCCAGCGCGGAAGCGGCGGCACTTAGGCCGGTGTCGTTCCCTGTGGGCGTGAGCGCAGTGCTGTGGATTACCGTCGCGGGGACCATTTTGTTCGGGCTGTACCCTAATCCGGTCATCAACTTCATTCTTCAGCCGACGCTGCTCGGGCGCTAGTTAACAATAACCGGTACCCCCTCCCCTGTTTTTCAAAACTGGTGATTCTAAAGGGAGATAAAGTTCTTTAGAATGAACACTTCTGGAAGTGTTCATTCTAAAGAGGGTTACGGATGTTTTTATCGGACGCACTTCGCAAGTGTTGGATCTAAAGAACTTCCTTCAAGTGATCCGGATAGAACTGCAGAAGAACCTTGGGCCCCAAGTTAGAAATTATCCCTTTCCCTTGGCGGGGCCGACTAACAATTCACTTTGCGGAAAATAAAAAAGCGGCAGCAAGGCTGCCGCTCTCCGGAATTTCAGAATACTCCCTAAACAGACTGTACCACATTTAGCTGGAAAGTCAATACTGATTTGAGGTACTAGAGCGTGGGCGCATCGGCGCTGGCTGGAGAAGGAAAACGGCCCGGGGGATTGTGCGTCCGGGCCGTTTTGATAAAACCGTGTTACGGCCGTAAGGAACTGGCAGGAATGCCTGTTCTACTAGATCTTCACGAAGATGATCACCAGGGTGAAGAGGGCGAGCGTCTCGACGAACACCAGGCCGAGAATCATTGCCGCGCGGATAGCCCCTGCTGCTCCGGGATTGCGGGCCATGCCTTCGCACGCTGCCGAAGCGATACGGCCCTGCCCCAGCGCGCCGCCAAAGGCGGCCAACGCCATGCCGAAGCCTGCGGCAATGGCCATGAGGCCCTTGCCTCCGGCTGCCGCAGCGCCTGTTTCTTGCGCGAACGCGGACGGAGCAATCAACATCACCGCCGCGAGCGCTACTAACACCATTGTCCACTTCTTCATCACTGCCTCCTTGTCGAGCCAAGGTTTGCAAGTACAAACCCTGAAACCCGATGAATTGCCGCCAGGAGGTGGTTCCCGGACACCGTGCAGCCGGGCTCACACTGGAACGGCCCATTGCCGGAAACAAATACCGGCAAAACTCGATTAGTGCTCGTCGGCCGTAGCCATGCCCAGGTAAACCGAGGGCAGCACCGTGAAAATGTAGGCCTGAATGACGGAAACCAAAAGATGCAGTCCGATGAACGCGATAGGAATCGTCATGGGAAAAATTGCCACAAGTACTGCCCAAAACGGTGCTTTGGGCCAGACCGCCAGCGTGGCAGAAGTGAACAGCCCCACGAAAATACTGTAAAGGAGGTCGCTGGCAAAAATGTTGGCCCAGAGACGAACCGTGAGCGACACGATACGGGCCGAGGTGCTGATAATTTCCACAGGGAAGATCAGCGGCGAAAGCCAAGGAACGGGACCGGCGAAATGCTTCAGATATCCGACGGGCCCGTGGTGCTTGATGCCCTGCCAATTGAAGTACAAGAAAGTGAGAATCGCGCATGCAAGAGGGACCGAAACCTGCCCGGTTGGCGAAGTAAACACCGGAAGAATGCCGAGCAAATTGGAGAACAAGACGAATACGGAAATGGAACCAACGAAAGGAATGAGCTTGGCGGCGCCATGGTGAATGTTTTCTTCCAGGAGATCCTTGATGCCAAAACCGAGAGGATTAGTCAGCAGTATTTCGGCAACTTGCTGCATGGCGCCTGGTTTTTCGACGGAGAGTCTCGAACGCAATAAAAGTGCCAGCAATGTCACGAGCACGAGCACGACGCAGGCCATGACAACGTGTTCGGGGATGGGCAATTCCGGGTCGCTGGGGTGAATATGAAGCGCGGCGAGAATCGCCAAGGCAAACTGCCCAAGATAGTGATTTACGAAGTGTGTGATTCCGCTTACGTGATGTTCCATTGCACGTGTGACCGCGAACGGTCAGCTCCCTACTCCAGAGGATGCCAGATTTCGTACACACTCGCCGCGATTGTTGCGGCTCCTAAAGCACACAACCCTACGACCATGCTAACAAGGGGAACTCTCAGATAAATAAAAATAACATAGACGGCGAGGGCTATCAACCCGTAGCGGAAAGCCATGGCGAAATAGGTGAGGAGCGGGACTACGGGCTTCTCTTTGCCGGCTTGGGCGGTGGAAGCCACGAGCAGGGCGTCCAAGCCGCGCCGGAGCCAGCGAAAATTAAGCCAAGCGAGGACGGCGCCGATCGCCAAGCCAAGGCCCCAGAGGCGGTTGCTAAGGAGAGCGACCAACAGGGCGGCGAGGAAGCCGATGAGGAGGGTCAGCCAGGAGATGCGGCGCTCGGTGAGAGCGGAGGGAGTGGATTCGAGTGCGGTTACTGCCATGGCGGATTCACTTTAGTCGGCGGAGAACGTCGCGGACTCCGGCAAAGAAGCCTATACCACCCAGAATAAGAAGGAATACGGGCTTGGTGTGCAGCCAGCGGTCGAGAAGAAAGCCAAGAAGGCCCCCGACCACGACGGCGGAGACGAGGACAAAGGGCAGCTCCATGGCAATGGCAGCCTGGTTGGAGACTTCCTTGGCTTTTTCCGCTGAGGGTGAATCGGAGTTTTCCGGTTTATTGTCCGAAGGCATATTGGGCAAGGCGCGTGAACGGTTCAGGATACAGCCCGGCGGCGAGGGTGACAAATACGGCGATGCCGAGGGCGACAGCTTGCGCGCTGGTCATGATGGGAGCGGGGGCTTCACCGGGCTGCTTGAGCCAGGCGTGGACGACGATTCGGAAGTAGTAGTAAAGCGCGGGGACGATGTAGAGAACGGCAAAGACGGCGAGCAGCGGGTGATGCGTTTCGATCAAAGAAAGGAAAATGAAATACTTGCCCATGAAGCCGGCGGTGGGCGGGATGCCAGCGAGCGAGAGCATGAAGATGAGGAGCAGAACAGCGGCAGCGGGGCTGCGGTAGTAGAGGCCGTTCAGGTCGTCGAGTTCCTCGCCGATGATGCCTTTCTGGCGAAGCACGATGAGGACCGCGAAGGCGCCGGCGGTCATGAAGACGTAGGAGAGCAAGTAGAAGGCGATTCCAGTGGAAGCGTTCCTGGTCAACTTTCCGGTGGATTCATTCCATGCAAGCAGGCCGAGCAGAATGTAACCCACGTGGGAGATGGAAGAGTAGGCGAGGAGGCGCTTGACGTTGGTCTGGGTGAGGGCGGCGAGATTGCCCCAGGTAAGTGAAGCGACGGCTACTCCGGCAATGAGATAAATCCACATGCGGTGAGATGGCGCGAAAACCGTAGTGAACAGACGCAAAAGCAAGGCGAAGCTGGCGGTCTTGGAGGCCACGCTGACGTAAGTGGTGATGGGCGTGGGCGCGCCTTCATAGACGTCGGGCGCCCACTGATGAAAAGGCACGGCAGCAACTTTAAAAAATAGACCGACGGCGACGAGAACGAAGGCGAGGATGGGAAGAAGCTGGAGAGTTAAGGGATCGAAGTTCAGCGCAATGGGGAGCTGCCTCGTCAGGATCTGGCGCGCGGGTTCGCCTTGCGGGCCGGCGAGATGGCTGAGGGCGACGGCGTGAGTCAAGTTCTCACGAAATCCCAGCGTCTCGGTGATCTTGACGATGTTCGTGGCGTCGCTCAGACCATACAAGATGGAAAAACCGTAGGCGAGAATTCCTGAGCTGAAAGCGCCAAGGAGGACGTACTTCAGGGCGGCTTCGTTGGAACGCTTTTCGCGGCGGAGGAAACCGGTGAGGACGTAAAAGCTGAGGGCCATGGTTTCAAGGCCCAGGAACATGACGATGAGGTCGATGCCGGAGGCCATGAACATCATGCCGACGCAGGCGAAGAGGAGGAGGGCGTAGTATTCGCCTTCCTGCTCCCGCTCGATTTCCAGGTATTTCACGGAGAGGAGAATCACGAGGGCGGTGGCGGCCAGGAAAAGTACAGCGAAGAAGAGGAAGAAGGGATCAACCAGGGCCGAATCATGGAATCCGGCGAACTCGCCCCTGGCGGCGATTGCTCCGCGGAGCCGCCACAGCGTGAAGCCACTGAATAGGGTGCCTGCCAGGGCCAGCCCGGCGTTCAAATATTTTTCCTTCTCGGTAATCCAGAAATCGATGAGCAGGATGCCGAGGCCAAAGAGGAGTAGCTCGATCTCCGGGAGGATGACGGCGCCGTCACCCTGGAGATAGCTGAGAAGCGAATTGATGATGGGGATGTTCATGCGCGCGGGTTATTTCGTCTCCGCCGCAGCGGCGTGGAGTTCCGCGGGAGGCAATTTGGCGCGCTCAGCGTCGTAGAAATGCGGATTCACTTGCTCGACGATTTTTTGCACGGGCTTTTCGATGAGGTTGAAGAACGGCTTGGGGTAGATGCCGATCCAGAAAGCCAGGATGACGAGCGGGATGAGCGTGGCGTATTCGCGGAGATTCAGGTCGGGCAATTCTTCATTGGCAAATTGCGTGACAGGGCCAAACATCACCCGCTGGTAAAGCCAGAGGAGGTACGCTGCGCCCAAGACGACGCCCAGCGAGCCCCAAGCGGCCCAGGCTTTGCTGACCTGGAAGGCGCCCTGGAGGATGGTGAATTCTCCGATGAAGCCGTTGAGCAGCGGCATGCCGAGGGAGCTGAGACTGACAATCAAATAGATTGCGGCGAAATTGGGCATGGGCGTGGCGAGGCCGCCGAATTCGGAAATCATGCGCGTGTGACGGCGTTCGTAAAGTACACCAACGATCAAGAAGAGTGCGCCAGTGGAGATGCCGTGGTTGATCTGCTGAAGGACGCTGCCGGAAAGGCCGTTGGGCGTGAGCGCGAAAATTCCCAGTGTGCAGAAGCCAAGATGGCTGACGGAACTGTAGGCAATGAGGCGCTTCATGTCTTTCTGCATGAGGCAGACGAGAGCGCCGTAGATGATGCCGATTATCGAGAGCACGATGACGATCTGAATGATTTTGTGGCGCAGTGGGCCATCGCCGGGCAAAAGCGGAAGCGAGAAGCGGATGAATCCGTACGTGCCCATCTTCAGCAAAACGCCGGCGAGGATGACGGAGCCGGCAGTGGGGGCTTCGGTGTGCGCATCGGGGAGCCAGGTGTGGAAGGGGAACATCGGCACTTTGATGGCGAAGGCGAAGAAGAATCCCCAGAAGAGCCAGACCTTGAGTGGGTCGGCGAAAGTTTGCGCGGCGGCGAGCAAAGTTGGGACATCGAAGGTGCGTGTCGCACCAGGGGCCACAGGCGCGTAGAAATAGAGAGCCAGGATGGCCAGGAGCATGACGACCGAACCGGCGAGCGTGTACAGGAAAAACTTGATGGCGGCGTAGAGGCGGCGGTCGCTGCCCCAGACTCCGATGAGGAAGTACATGGGGACGAGCATTACTTCCCAGAAGACGTAGAAAAGGAAGAAATCGAGAGAGACGAAAACGCCGATCATCCCGACCTGCAGCAGGAGAAGCAGAATGTAATATTCCTTGGTGCGCAGATGAATGGCGCTCCAGGAAGAGAGGATGGCGATCATGCCGAGGAAAGTGGTGAGCATGACGAGCAGGAGGCTGATGCCGTCGATGCCAAGATGGTATTTGGCGCCGATGGAGGGGATCCAGTCGGCGGTTTCCTGGAAGGTAAAGCCGCCCCATTCGGGCTTGAACCAGCGGAGGAGCGGGAGCGAGACCAGGAAGCCGAGAACGCCAAAGACGTTGCCGGCGATCTTGTGGGCTTGCTCGTTCGCGCGCGGAATGAGCAGCAGGAGCAAGGCGCCCACGAGCGGAGTAAACAA
>Ga0137403_10001069_pt1 | contig 34668 bp, 27 predicted proteins | sample CZOMad2_1_16fung_FD_122057 | JGI IMG/M metagenome (GOLD analysis project Ga0137403, IMG submission 122057) | Vadose zone soil fungal communities from Angelo Coast Range Reserve, California, USA - CZOMad2_1_16fungal (Hybrid Assembly) | ecosystem: Environmental > Terrestrial > Soil > Vadose zone... | reverse complement strand
TGCACGTCTCTCACGCATTGTTGCCTCGACAGCACCTTTCCTTCAGGCTTACAAAATCCGCACGCTGAAAACCGCAGGGTGCGCCACCGCCAGCATTTGCGCCCAGAGATCAGCGGCGGCCTGCAACCCACGATGTTGGCACGCCAAAACGCTCTAAAAACGCTCTTAGGCGTTCCATCGCGTATTAAGGCACTTTGCCGATAGAGTACTAAGGTCTCGACTCGATTGTTAAAGCCTCGGACGAATGGTATCCAAGCGGAGACGTGAGGTAGCTGATGGCATTTTCAGGAGACTGATCAATGGACCGATCGCCTGACCATATTGCGGAACTATAGACGCACCAAATCAAACCTCTCCCAGCGAAGATGATCGTGTACGTCCTAGTTGAATCAGCGCCGCAACGCCTGAGGTCTGCCCAGTCACCGTCTAAGCGAAGAGATGCCCTTGGACCACACGCTCAGTGGCAGAATGGAAAGACGGCTCCCCATCGTAGCGGTGGTACGCCTCGCACGGGCGGAACGTGCGAGTACCGATGAAGAAGAGCGCACGTACACCGATAACATCAGTTCATGTGGCGTTCGGGTCTACTCCACTCGCTCCTGGCAGCTTGGCGATACGGTAGAAGTCGTTCCGCGGAACGAAGATTCGGCGCGTGGAAACGTGGTTTACTGCCAGCCGTTGGACGACGGCCGCTTTGTGATCGGAGTGAAGTTCCAAGATCGCACCGCCACGTGGTCCGCCCTGCGCAGATACGACGGCTCACAAATCCGCCTCCCCGAGAAATGAGAGTCCAGCTAAGGAGCAGATCATCGGGACATTGCCGTGACGAAAAGTCCGTGGCAATCGAACCAGCACCTTACCCTTAGCCAAGCCACAGCTTCCTGCCCCAGGCGCGCTCCCCACCGCCAGCCTTTCCAGGTCATCCAAAGTGCCCCGTGGAACGCTCCGTCATTCCGCTGCGGTTGGGTTATCCTCAACCCTGCCTTCCGGAGATATCCATGACCACGATGAATCGACAACTGGTGTTGCGGCAGCGCCCCAAAGAGTTAATTGCTCCGGGCGATTTGGAATTGATCCAGACCGCAGTACCCGATTTGAAAGATGGGCAGGCGCTGGCGCGGGTGAAATACCTCTCGATGGATCCGACCATGCGGGTGTGGATGGCGGTGGACACGTACCTGCCGGCAGTGGCGATCGGCGAGGTAATGCGCGCGGTTGGGTTTGCGGAAATCCTGGAATCGCGCACGGCGGAATTCAAGAAGGGCGACAAGGTCATAGGGTTGACGGGACTGCAGGAATACGCGGTGATCGAGCCGAACGACAAACTACGCGGGTTCCGGCAAGTGCCGAGCATACCGTTTCTTTCGGATACGGCGTTTCTTGGGGTGCTGGGTATTACCGGGCTAACGGCGTTTTTTGGAATGGAAATTGGCGCGCCGAAAAAAGGCGAAACGCTGGTGGTTTCAGCAGCGGCAGGGGCTACGGGAAGCATTGCAGGACAGATCGGAAAGATTCATGGCTGCCGAGTGGTAGGCATCGCGGGCAGCGACGAAAAATGCAAGTGGATTACCGAGGAGTTGGGATTCGACGCGGCAGTGAACTACAAACACGCGGACTGGAAAGAAAGACTGGCCGCGGCTACGCCGCAGGGAATCGACATCAACTTCGAAAATGTGGGCGGCGAGATGATGCAGGAAGTGTTGAATCGCATGAATTTGTTTGGGCGCGTGGTGCTATGCGGGCTGATTTCGGGATATACGAAGGGAGATCCAAGCCTGGCCAGCTTTGGCAACGTGCTGGTGAAACGGCTACGGGTGCAAGGGTTTATCGTGATCGATTTTGCCTCGCGATTCATGGAAGCGGCTACCAAGCTGGGGCAGTGGAAAATGTTCGGGAAGCTGAAAGATCGCGAGACGGTGATGGAAGGTCTGGAGAAGGCGCCGGAAGCGATCAATATGCTGTTCACCGGCGGGAACATCGGTAAAACGGTCGTGAAAGTGGGCTGAGCCTACTGGGCGTTTTTCTTGCGCTCTTCGTCGAGGCGCTTCAGAAATTCCTCAAATTTGGGCTTTTGGTCAGGCGTGAGAATGGCGCGGATTTGGTTGCGGCCGCGCTGCCGCGCGTCTTCAAGCTGCGGGTCGACCTGCTTGCGGATGGATTTGAACTCGGCTTGCATGGACGTGAGGATAGTGTCGAGATGCTGCTGCTGGTCGTTGGTCAAGCTGAGGTTCTGCGTTAGTTCGGCCAGGCGGTGCTGGCGCTTGGCTTGGTCGGTAAGCTGGGTGCCCGGTGCGGCGTAGCTGCTGTGAACGAAGGCGTATCCGAGGAGTCCTCCCAGGGCGGCGCCCAGAAGGAAAACGACTCCGACCCAGAGTGCGGCTTTGCGCTTGGCAGTGCCGTCATTCATTGTCGCGCTCCGCCAGGCTGATCAAAACCTCGTCTTTGGTGGCGGGAGGCGGCTGGGTGTCGAAGAGACCTTCGGAAGCATTGCTCATCGCTGGCGGGGCGGAGGGAGCGGCTGGCGGCTTTTGGTAGAGCCAGGTGCTGGCAACCAGCAGGAGCGCACCGGAAGCCCAAGCTAGTCTCGCGGCGAATCTGGGAACGATGCTCCATGCCGCGGCGGGACGGAGCGATTCGTCCTGGCGCGCAATGATGGCGGCCAAGACGCGGGCGGCAAACCAAGGCGGTGCCGGAGCGCCTGGGCGCTTTAGAGTTTGCAGAGATTGGCGGGCGACTAACCAGGCTTCCATGGCGATGTGGCAGTCGTGGCATTCATTGAGATGCAGCTGGTCGCTGGGAGAGAGCCCAGCGGTGAGCTGTTGCAGATTTTGCGGCGGAGCGTTGCCGTCGTTGTCATCAGGGCTACCCGGGCCGTCCGCGTCCAGCCAGTCCTGCCAGCGACTACAAGCCTCTTGCTGCTTTCCAAACAAATTCCCCATGCAGACCTCCTTACGCGCGTGACCCTAACTCCAACTACATTCAATGCGGCGCTATTCGCCGCGGACTGCCTCCGCTACGGATGGCGCTTCCCTACTCTACCGACGATCTTTTTGCGCGCCCGAAACAATCTTACCTTTACGGTATTCGAGTTCAGGTCGAGCACTTGGGCGATTTCCTCAATCGCAAACCCTTCGACTTCCTTGAGGATCAGCATCAAGCGGTCCCGTTCATCCAAACCTTCGAGCAGCAACTCGACTTGCTCTCGCGCTTCCAAGGTTTCGCTAATGTTGGGCTGCCTCGAGCCCGAGCCTTGGTCGGAAGCAGCGATTTGCTTGGCTTGCTCTTCGCTGAGGTCGGACTCGTAAACCAAAGGCCGAACTTTGCGCTTTCGTAGCATGTCCCAGCACTCGTTGACGGTGATCTTGTACAGCCAAGTGCTGAAGGCGGCTCGCTGATCGAAACGCTTGAGCGAGAAGTATGCCTTGACGAAAACTTGCTGCGAGATATCCTCGACATCTTCGCGCCGGTGGAGAATGCCGCCGGCTACAGCGAATACGCGATTCTGATGGCGGCGGATGAGTTCCTCGAATGCCTCCTTGTCTTCGGCTTGGGCGCGCCGGACGAGTTCGCGGTCATCGATCGACCCCGACTTACCGGGTTGCGGCGAAGCAACCAAGGCGGTGGCGCTGGCAAGCCCTGTTTTTGGGACGCGCGGCATAGTGTTTCGGTTACGTCTATCTCCTCAGGTCGTGCGCCGGGGTGTCCCGGGCTGTAGCAACTGTTTCAATCGGCCACCGTCAAGTTTCTACTTGCATAACATCTTACCGACATGAAATAATACCTGCATGATTATTGGTGACCGTCTTCGCGCTCTGCGCGAGGAAAAGAAACTCTCCCAGGGCGACATCGAGAAGCGTACAGGCTTGCTGCGCTGTTATATCTCCCGCGTCGAAAATGGCCACACCGTACCGGCCATCGAAACACTGGAGAAGCTTGCGCGTGCCCTCGAGTGCCCACTCTATCAACTCTTTTATGACGGTGAGGAACCGCCAGTATTGCCGAACCTGCCCAAACGGAAGTCGTCGGATGACATCGCGTGGGGCACGGCGGGCAAAGAAGCACGCTTTCTCAACAAGCTTCGCCGCTTGCTGAGCAAGGTTGAAGAAGAGGATCGCAAGTTGATCCTGTACATGGCCCAGAAGATGGCCAATCGCTAAGGTCGCGATTCCCCTTCTTCCGCGCCCATAGCAATACTCTGGACTCATGCAAAGGGCCGCGCTCCCCCGCTGCGCGGCCTGTTTTCTTTTTGGGATCGGAAATGGCACCGGGTGGTGTCCTCACCTGGGAGCGCCAGCGGGCAGGCTCCCCAACTTTCTCTTGTAGCTACTCCCACTCGATCGTGCCAGGCGGCTTGGAACTGATATCGTAGACGACGCGGGTGACGCCTCTGACCTCATTTACGATGCGGGTGGAGATGCGTTCGAGCACATCCCCGGGCAGGCGGACCCAGTCGGCGGTCATGGCGTCGTCGCTTTCCACCACGCGAACCGCCACGGTCAGCCCATAAGTCCGAAAATCCCCCATTACCCCGACGCTCCGGACAGGCAGGAGGACAGCAAAGGCTTGCCAGACTTTATTGTATAGGCCGGCGCGTTGGATTTCGGCGGTGACTATGGCGTCGGCATCCCGGAGGGTTACTAGGTCACTACTGGTGACCGGCCCGAGGAGCCGGACGGCTAATCCCGGACCCGGAAACGGGTGTTTCAAAAGGACCTCGTCCGGGAGGCCCAATTCCCTGCCAATGCGGCGGACTTCGTCCTTGAACAGGTCGCGTAGCGGTTCGATGAGGGCAAAAGGCATCTTTTCGGGCAGACCACCGACGTTGTGATGGGTCTTGATGACTGCGGAAGGACCTTTGACGGAGACCGATTCGATGACATCCGGGTACAAAGTGCCCTGCACGAGGTAGGCTATTTCGCTTTCGGACTGCGAGCTGAGCTTTAGAGCTTCTTCGGCGAAGATAGCGATGAACTCGCGGCCGATTCGCTTGCGCTTTTCCTCAGGGTCTGCGATGCCAGCGAGTTGGGCTAGAAAACGATCGGTCGCGTCCACGCCGATGACGTGCAAGCCTAGCTTTTCCTTATACATCTGGAGGGTGTCTGCAAATTCGTTTTTACGGAGCAGTCCGGTGTTGACGAAGACGTTGGTCAGGCGGTCGCCGATGGCTCGGTGGACGAGGGCGGCAGCTACGGTCGAGTCCACGCCACCGCTAAGAGCACAGATGGCTCGCTTGCCGGCTACTTTGGCCTTGATGCTGGCGACCGTTTCCTCGATGAAGGCAGCGCCGCTCCACTTCGGCTGAGCTTGACAGACACGAAAGATGAAATTGCGGAGGAGTTCGGTGCCGCGCTCGGTGTGCTTGACCTCGGGATGAAACTGTACCGCGTAAATTTTGCGCTGTGGATGTTCTACCGCTGAGATAGCGTTCTCGGTATGGCCGATGGCGCGGAAGCCTTCGGGTAGGGAGAGGACCTTGTCGCCGTGGTTGTTCCAGATGCCGAGCGAAGCGGGCAGGTCTGCGAACAGCGGGCACTTATTGGAGTGCGCCGGGCCGAGATTTACGTGGGCCCGGCCGTACTCCCGGCGTTCGGCAGTTTGGACTGTGCCGCCGAGTGTGTGGGTGATCCACTGCATTCCGTAGCAGATTCCCAGAACGGGAATGTTCTGTTCAAGGACGCGGGCGTCGCATTTGGGGGCGTCCTTGTCGTAGACCGAACTAGGACCGCCTGAGAGGATTATGCCTACTGGCTCGAAGCTGCGGATTTCGTCGAGGGGAGCGGTACAAGGGAGGATAGCGGAGAAGACTTGTTGCTCGCGTACGCGGCGAGCGATTAACTGGGTGTACTGGCCGCCGAAATCGAGGACTACGATGCCGCCGCGTTCGGATTGTGGTTTGGGTTGAGGCTGCACGGTTGCTCCTGTGGCCATGTGGTCCTTTCGAGAGCTGAATGTCTTAAGGTGACGGATCTAAAGATCCGCCACTACACAAGAAGGATGGCGGGGTAAACCCGCCGCTACAAACGGTGTCCGGCACCGCCAGCTTCATTTCACCACCAAATTCAGAAGCTTGTCCGGAACGAAGATGCGCTTGACGACACTCTTGCCGTCGACGTGCTGGGAGATGGCCGGGCGTGCGAGCGCGATTTGAATGACCTCACCTTCTGCGGAGCCGGCGGCGACCTTCACCCGATCCCGCACACGACCGTTGACTTGCACCGGGATCTCCACCTCTTCGTCCTTCGCGAGTTCCAACTGTTCTTCTGTCAGGCCCGGCCACCGAGCCATCCAAAGGCCATCTGCGTGACCCAGCATCTCCCACAGTTCTTCCGCAATATGAGGCGTCATGGGCGCGAGCAGGAGAGTAAGGATTTCCAGGACTTCCTTGCGAATCTCTGGTCGAACTCCATCCTCCAGCGGCCCGGCCGAATAAATTTCGTTCGTTAATTCCATAATCTGGGCAATCGCGGCGTTAAAATGCCAACGCTTCTCGAAGTCTTGCGTCACCCTTTGCATCGTTTGGTAAGTGCTCCTTACTAGCTCGCGCTCCTTATCAGACATTCCCTTAGGATCGAAATCCCAAGCCTTAACGTCACGCACAGTTCCGGCGTGCTTGTCGACCAAGCGATAAACGCGGTTCAGGAAGCGCCAGGAGCCTTCGATGCTTTCTTCGGACCATTCGAGGTCTTTCTCGGGGGGAGCGGCGAATAGGGTGTACAGGCGGCCGGTATCGGCGCCGTATTTTTCGGCCATTTCCAGGGCGCCGACTACATTGCCTTTGGATTTGGACATGGCGACGCCGCCCTTTTGCACCATACCTTGGGTGAACAGGCGCTGAATGGGTTCATCGTGATGGACCAGGCCGAGGTCGCGCATGACTTTGCACCAGAACCGGGAATAGAGCAGGTGCAGGATGGCGTGGGTGATGCCGCCGATGTACTGGTCGATGGGAAACCAGTAAGCAACTTTGGATTTGTCGAAGGGCGCGGCGGCGTTGTGGGGATCGCAGTAGCGGTAGAAATACCAGGAGGAGTCTACGAAGGTGTCCATGGTATCGGTCTCGCGACGCGCGGGACCGCCGCACTTCGGACATGTGGTGTTGACGAATTCGGGAGTGGCGGCGAGCGGCGATTCGCCTTCGCCGGTTAGCTTTGGATTGGGCGGCAGAACAACAGGGAGATCTTTGTCCGGGACCGGGACCAAGCCGTCTTTTTCGCAGTAGATGACGGGAATGGGGGTGCCCCAATAGCGCTGACGGGAAATGCCCCAATCGCGGAGACGATAGATGACTTCGCCGCGACCGAAGCCCTGTTTTTCGGCGTTGGCAGTCATTTTGGAGATGGCTTCGTCGGGCGAGAGGCCGTTGTAGGGGCCCGAATTAACCAGCTTGCCTTGGTCGTGGTCAGCGAAAGGCTCGGTCATGGTGGCGTCGTCTAGGGGCTCGCGACCGAGCGGCTGCACGACGACGCGGACCGGCAGATGGTACTTGCGGCAGAATTCAAAATCGCGCTCGTCGTGTGCGGGAACGGCCATGATGGCGCCGGTGCCGTATTCGACTAGGACGAAATTGGCAACCCAGATGGGGAGTTTTTCGTTGTTGAATGGATTGACGGCGTGGCGCCCAGTGAAAAAGCCGACTTTTTCGGCGGTGGCCAGATCTTCGGCTTTGACGGATGCGTTGCGCATCGCGGCGAGTTGGGACTCGGCTTGCGCACGCGCGGGCGAGCCATCGAGAAGCTTGGCGACCAACGGATGATTGGGCGCGAGGATGATGGCGCTCGCGCCGTAGATAGTATCGATACGCGTGGTGAAGATTTCAATCGGGCCGACGCCAGAAAGATCCGCCACGGCGAACCTAACTTTTGCGCCCTGGGACTTGCCGATCCAGTTGCGCTGCATGGTGATGACGCGCTCGGGCCAACCGTCTTCGAGGGTTTTCAGGTCGTCGATGAGCTGATCGGCGTAGGCGGTGGTTTTGAGGAACCACTGCTCGATTTCTCGAGTTTCGACGAGGGTATCTTCGTGGCGCCAGCAATAGCCGTTGACGACTTGCTCGTTGGCAAGTACCGTGCAGCACTTGGGACACCAGTTGACGCGGCTCTTTTTGCGATACGCGAGGCCGCGCTCGAGCATGCGCAGAAAGAACCACTGATTCCAGCGGTAGTATTCGGGCTCGCAGGTGGATATTTCGCGGCGCCAATCGTAGCTGAAGCCGAAACGGCGCAGGGTACGCTGGAATTCGGCGATGTTGTTGTTGGTCCAGATGCGGGGATGAGTGTTGTTCTTGATGGCGGCGTTTTCGGCTGGTAGGCCGAAGGCGTCCCAGCCCATGGGATGGAGGACGTTGAAGCCGCGCATGCGCTTAACCCGGGCGACCACGTCGCCGATGGCGTAATTGCGCATGTGGCCCATGTGCATGGTGCCGCTGGGGTACGGCAGCATTTCGAGGACGTAATATTTTGGCTTGGAAGGATCGGCCTCGGTTTCGAAGACGCGCGCTTCGGCCCAGCGCTTTTGCCACTTGGCTTCGATGGCCTGGGGATCGTAGGCAGCGAGAAGTGCGGGCCTGGATGAAGGCGTTGCGTTTTGATCCTGCTCAGCCACGTCGCTTAGTTCCCTTTTCTTTTTGCCGCAGCTTTCTTTGCGGCCTGCTTTAGGACGATCTTCTTTCGAGTCGCCGATTCTTTGGCCATCTTTCCCAGCGTTTTCTTGAGAGCGGGAGTCATCATCGAAAAGCCGCTCTGGGCTTCCGGTCCTTCGATGCCGGCTAACTCCCAGAGCCTGGCGACATTCTTGCGGTCGTCGCCGGGATCTTCGATGGGAGTCTCCGCGAGAAAGGCGCGACCGACCAGACCTTCGGGCGGCAGAGCACCCAGCCTCGGATGGCGGAGAATTCGTGCAAACGCCGCGGCACCGATTTTGCCTTTGCCAATGTGCTCGTGGCGGTCGACACGCCCACCCAGGGGAATCTTTGAATCGTTTACATGAAAAACCGGGACGCGCTCAAGTCCGATGACGGAATCGATTTGTGCAATGGTCGAAGCAAGGCCCGCTTCGCTGCGGATGTCGTACCCGGAGGCGAAAAGGTGCGCGGTGTCGAGACAAGCACCGACATTTAGGCCAGCGAGACCGCGAACGATCTCCGCGACTTCTTCGAGGCGGCCACCGAGGTGCGCGCCCATGCCAGCAGTATTTTCGATAAGCACGCGAACGCGGCCCGGAGGGAGCCGCTTGGCGGCTTGCTTCACGCTTTCGATGACAGCGGAAATCGAACGGTCAAGCCGGGCATCGCCGCGCGAACCCGGATGCACCAAAACAAAATCGGCGCCAAGGGCCATGGCGCGCACCAGCTCTTCATGGAAAGCCTGGATCGAGCGAGTGCGAAGCATGTTTTCAGGAGAGGCCAGATTGATCAGATAGTTGGCGTGGACCACCAGGGGGCCGAGGCCGAGTTCCTCGCGGCGCGCGCGAAACGACGCGGCTTCCGATTCGGGGATGCGGGCCGCGCCGCCGTGCCACATTCTCGGACTCGCCGAAAAGATCTGCAGAGCGTTGCAGCCAAGCTTGCGCGCGGACTCCAGCGCGTTCAAGTAGCTGCCGGCAATTGAAGTATGGATGCCGATGCGAAGGCTGCCGTCCATCCAGCCAGGCGGCTGGGGCTCAGGCTCAGGTTCTGGACGATACTCGTCTTCTGGGTCGAACTGCGTGTTTAATGTGGGCTGCGGGTCCGGCATTCGGTCAGCGTGCTCTTCGTGAGCACTTTAATCAAATCATTTTAGCTGATAGACACACTTTCTCCAAGCTGTCCGCGAAGACAGATTTGCGACGTTGTTGGCCAAGTCGACCTATTTGGCGGGTTGAATTTCGCGACCGAACATGGAGTACGGTATGGTGCGAGCGTCCGTGTCCGGCTTTGCAGGCGGCGCGAGGTTGGCCTGCAAGCGCTCATCCATGCGGCGAATGGCCTCGGCAATACCAGGATCGGTACCGCGGAGGGCTTGATTCTCCAATGCGTCGGCGATGCGCGAAAGATGGGTCATCAATTCGTCCGTGAGGAGCGATCGCTGCACCACGATCCTGTTCTTTCGGCTCAGGAACAGCATGAAGGCCGAGACGGCAAGCAAGATGGCGCAGGCGGCCAAAAGCTCAAAGCTGGAAATGGTGATGGTATGTTTTCCGAGGGAAAACACAAGCTCCGATTGCACACTGTCCTCCCGGCTGGGCGCGTGTCGGTTGTCAAGGAAAGCAGAGGCTGGATTAGGGGCTGGAGGAACGGCTGCTCCCCATCATATCGATGCGGGCCGGGCGCTGAAAGTTGCAAGCATTTCGCAAATTGGCAATTCACGAGCGGAAGAAGGTCTCCTGGCTCCATGTCTTTGCGTCCGTTTCTTCCATGGATTACACTGAGGGTTTCGCGCTGATTCCGAGGAACCGACCATGCTGGTAGTCATGCAGTCACAAGCCACCGAGGAGCAGGTTCGCGCCGTTTGCGAGCGGATTGAGAGCCTCGGACTCAAGGCGCATCCGATTCCCGGCGCGGCACGCACGGCCATTGGCATCACCGGCAACAAGGGAGCGGTCGATCTCGGAATATTGGAATCGCTGCCGGGTGTAGGTGAATGCATTCCGGTCAGCAAGCCTTACAAACTGGTCAGCCGCGATGTCAAGGAAGAAGACTCGATTCTGCGGATTCCCACGCCGCGCGGCGAAGTCTTGGTCGGCGGAAAGCACATCGCAATGGTTGCGGGCCCTTGCGCGGTGGAGACGGAAGCACAGTGCTTCGCGATTGCCGAACGTGTCGCCAAGAGTGGTTGCAAGCTGTTTCGTGGCGGGGCGTATAAGCCGCGCACTTCGCCGTACAGCTTCCAGGGACTTGGTGAACCGGGCCTGAAGATTCTGGCTGAGGTTCGCGAACAGTACGGCTTCGGGATCATCACGGAAGCGATCGATCACGAGAGTCTGGACCTGGTCGAGAAATACGCGGATGTGATTCAGATTGGCGCGCGTAATATGCAGAATTTCTCGCTGCTGAAGCGCGCCGGGCGAGCCAGGAAACCTGTGCTACTGAAGCGCGGGATGTCCGCCACGCTGGATGAGTTTTTGATGGCTGCCGAGTATGTGCTGTCGGAAGGAAATTACAGCGTAATGCTGTGCGAGCGCGGCGTGCGGACATTCTCAGATTTTTCGCGTAACACACTGGATCTTGCGGTGGTGCCGGCGGTCAAGAAGCGGAGTCACTTGCCGATTCTGGTGGATCCATCGCATGGGACCGGCAAGCGGCACAAAGTGCTTCCGCTGTCGCGCGCGGCGGTGGCGGTGGGCGCCGACGGACTGCTGGTCGAAGTCCACCACGAGCCGGAGAAAGCACTCTCCGATGGCATGCAGTCGATTCTGCCCGAGGAATTCGCGGCGCTCTCCGACGATATCGCGCAGATAGCCGCGGTTTTGCGGCGGCATGTTAATTGATCGTGGTTCAGCCTGGGCTGCTGCCGGCAAAAGGGCTGTGCCGGTCGAAGACTTAAGATGAAATTGCGAATCCAACCTCGAATTGTCTTCCTCGGCGTGGTGCTGTGTTTCTTCGGGATTATCATTTTGGCGCGTGAGCATCGACCGTCGTTTCTTCGACCGGGATTGCACTTGAACGCTTACGTCAGCACCAGCGACGGCGGCGTCACGGTCGTCGATCTGGTGAAGCTTGGCGCCATCGCTCACGTATCCGTCGGGCCCGGGCTCTCCGGCATGCGCGAGCATCCCACGCGAGATGAAATTTGGGGAGCGAGCGGCCCGGGAGGATACATCTGGGTTCTGGACACGCGCACCAATCAGATTGCGGCGCGCGTATCCGTTGGGGCGCAGCCGCTGGCGGTGGATTTTTCGCGGGACGGCAGCCGCGTCTATGCCACGTCTTCGGGAACCGACACGCTGGTAGCCATAGACTGCCGCACCCGAAGCATTCTGGCTCGCGCGAGGACCGGCGCGGAACCAGTGATCGCGCACGTCACGCCTAACGGTGAAATGATTCTGGTGGTGAACCAGAAGGACGGAACATTGGGCATTCACGACGCAGCGACTCTCGCGTTGCGGAATGCCGTACCGACCGTGAGCAAGCCCGAAGACGTTGCCATTGTGCCGGACAGTTCGCTGGCGTTCGTGCTGAGCCGTTCGGAGCGGCGGATTTCGGTGGTCGATCTGCAGCGTGCTGTGCTGGTGACCAATCTGGATCTGGCGGGCGAGCCCACGCAAATGTTGCTTAAGCCGGACGGAGGCGAGTTGTACGTGCTGTCGCCGGAAGCCCACGGCTTGCAAGTGATCAATACTTCTACGCATGAAGTAGGCGATTACCTCTTGGTGGGTTCGGCGCCGTCTCAAGGCATCTTGCTCCCAGACGCCAGCGGGCTCTTCGTCTCGGACTCAGCAGCGGGTCGGGTAGCGCCGATCGACATCATCAATCGCCGGGTGATGCGGCCGATTCCGGCAGGTCAAACTCCCGGCGCTTTAGCTTTCAATCCGGGAGAGAAGCCAAATTTACTGATTGTGGCAAATCAGGATTCCGGCGATATTTCGGTGATTCGACTCCGATCGGATGGGCAGAGCCTGCTTACGATGATTCCGGTCGGCGATCACCCGCGGGATGTTGCAGTGAAACTGTTCTAGTCTCCTGCCGCAACTATTCGACCGGCCAGGAGAAGTTCTCGTCGCCTAATGCGATCTCAAGAAAACCACTCGCCGGAAGAACGTCCACGGGCAATCCACCGTGCCACAACGCCACGCCCAGACGCAGTTTTCCGCAGCCAGTGGGGCAAATAGCATCCCTGCGCACGGCGATTTCGAGAGTTCGATCGAATGCCACTTCAGCAACCTGCTTCGGATTGAGCAAGCAAATTTTGTCTTGTTCAATCGAGAATTCCTCGACGTGCCCGCGCAAAAGCTTGACCAGCACGATGACCTCGTGTGCGCCGCCGATGGTAATCCGAAACTCGGGATCGTCAATCTCCGCGAGCGCTTCGGCAAACGGGTCGACGCGGACGCAAAAGCGCTCGGCTTCAAACCCATAGCGCAGCTCATGCAAATAGAAAATGCGACCGTGCATGGAACCGCCGCGGCGCTCGGGCGAGAAGAGACCCGCGCCAAGCCATTCGAAGTACGAGGTGTCGCGACCGTCGACCTGCACGTTGAGCATGGATGTCGGCGCAAGCTGCAGGGCATGCTCGGGTTGACGCTTAATGGGTTTTGCAAGTTCCTCCGGAGCGTTTTGCCCGATCGCCAGATAAACGCCCGTAAGATGTTTCCGGAAGAGCGCGTCGAACTCCGCGTCGTTTGCGGTGCTATGTTCCGGACCGAACCACCAGCACCAATCGCTACCCTCGGCTGCGAGCAGCGACTCGGAAGCCTTTTCGAGAGACTCTTGTGTCGGAGCATCCGGCAAACCTTTTTTAGCAGCCGACGCGGCGCGGCCGTAGGCTTCGCGCGCATCCCACAATAGCTCCCAAGCCGCTATGTCTTCGGCGTGACCGATCCACACGTCGAAGTTGGCGTTAATCCAAGACGCGGGAAAGATGCCGCTAATCGAAGGTATCTCGGTGGCTGAAGCCAGCGCTTCGCTGGCAGTGAGCGCGCGAAAATCCTGATCGTCCTGAATGCGGCGATAGAACTCGCGGAGAAACTCGCGGCCGTTGCCCGGGTAATACTCCCAGGCGTTTTCACCGTCGAGAAAAAGGCAAGCCGTAATGGGCGTCGGGGACTGTAGGCGGTCGGCAATCGCGCGAAGCCTGCCATGCAGGTCGGCGGCAGCGGCTTTGGCCTCCATACGGCTGTAGACGAAGCCAATCAGATCGGATAGATGGTGATCACGAAAAAATCCGGTGATGCGCCGCTCGCCGAGTTGCAACTGATACGGCTTGTACAAGCGATCGGCATTGGCGGGGAAACCGTTGCTGTCCCGGAAAAACGCCACATTGAGTGTCCGTCCGAGCACACCTTCATCGGTGCCAAACCATTGGAAGCCTTCCTCGGCAGCGATGGCCAGCGCTTGATCGGAGACGGAGCCCTCAGAGGGCCACAGCCCCGCAGGCTTAGCACCGAAGGTGCGTTCGTGATAGTCGCGCGCGCGCCGAAGTTGGTCGCGCGCATCCTCGGGATGACGATAAGCGCGGCGGGGCAAAGGAGTGCTGGGACTAGCCACCCGCGCGATATCGGAATCGCAGACCAGCGGAAGAATCGGATGGTAAAACGGCGTGGTACTCAACTCGATTTGCTTGCGTTGCGCCGCTTCGCGATAGGCGGGGAGAACCATGCCCAACAGTTCCAACTGCTTTACCTTGAGGTCAGCCTTATCCAGCTCGCTGTAGTTCTTCCCTTTTGAAGCCAACCGGCTGACGATCTCATCCTTGGCCAGCCAGAATTCGTCCATCCACGCAAGCTGAGAGAGCACCTGCAGATCGCGCCAATCGCGCTCGGTAAAAGAAACGAGCGCCTGTGCCCCGCCCGCCGGCTGAGCCCACTCAAAAAGTTCGACAAATCGCGGCCATCGCGCAATCAACCGTTCGTGGTTAACCTGGAAGGCTCGGGCAAGGACTTCCACCTTGTCTTCGCGAGTGAGTTCTTCGGTCTTTTTGAATGCCATGGTGAACCAGGGATCATCAAAGTTGCCGCTGGCATGCTCCTCGAGCTGTATGCCAAGAGAAGGCACCACGTTGAATGTGGCATGGAATCCCGGCGTGTCTCGCAGCACTTCGACCATACCCCAGTAATCCTTCAGTGCGTGCAGGCGGGTCCACGGCAGTACGTAGCGGGCAGTCTCGGGGTCGCGATATTGCGGCTGATGCATGTGCCATAGCACGACAAGGTTGACGCGACTCATGGCGTACGCGTCTCCGATGGCCGGCAGCTTGCCGTGTTACACTCACGATTCCGCACTATGCGCCTACTGGACCGGTACATCGTCCGCGAAATCTTCCGGCACGCCCTGCTCGGATTGATGGTTTTTACGTTCGTGTTCTTCGTCCCCCAACTGGTGCGGTTGATGGAACTGGCCGTCCGGCATACCGGAAATGGCGCACAAGTCCTCAAGCTATTCCTCTGCCTAATGCCCGCGGTTTTGACGTTTACCGTGCCGATGGCCGTGCTGATTGGCGTGCTTCTTGGGCTGGGACGCATGTCCGCGGACAGCGAGATCATCGCCATGACCGCGCTGGGGATCGGCCGGCGGCGCATGTTAATCCCCGTGGCCGTCCTGGCGCTGACCGGCGCGCTCGTGACGCTGGCGATGACGGTCTGGCTGGGCCCGCTGGCGCTGCGAACCTTTCGCAAAATTGAAGCACAACTCATCTCTTCCCAGATTTCCTTTCAAGTACAGCCACGTGTCTTCGACGAGCGCTTCCCGCGCCTGGTGCTCTACATAAACGATGTATCGGCCAGCGGCACACAATGGCGAGGCGTCTTTCTCGCGGAAACGGGCGGAGAGAGCGGATCACGCCTGACCTTGGCGGAGCATGCGATTGTAATTGCCGAGCCGAGCCAGGGCAAGTTGGAGCTGCACCTGCAATCGGGTACTACGCACGAGTTTTCGCGTGAGGATCCGGATCATTACTCGGTCACAGGCTTCGGGCAGAGCGACTGGCCCATGGAAGTCAGTGGCCTCGCAAACACGAAGCCACGGGCGTTAGGCAACGCCGAACGCGGCACGGGCGACTTAGCACGAGAACAAGGCCCGGGCTGGCGCGAAGCGCGAGTCGAGTTGCATCGCCGGCTGGCCTTCCCAGCGGCGTGTTTCGCATTTGCTCTGGTGGCGGTGCCCCTAGGCTCGCAGCCGCGCCGCGGCGGACGCGCCGCGGGATCGCTGATAGCGGTGATCCTGATCGCCATGTATTACCTGTTCTTTGTGATGGGCGCCGGAATGGCGCGCGAGGCGCTCGTTCCGCCAGCAGTGGGCATCTGGATCGCCAATGCATCGCTCACTTTACTGGCAATAATACTGCTGCCGCAGTTGGAACAAATCCGCGGCGGCGTCGGCGGGCCCGACTGGATGGCGTCCCTGCGCAAGTTCTTGCGGCTGCGGCGCCGGAAGATCAGGCAAGTTCGCGCGCGTGCGGCCAATATTCGTGTCATCAGCAGCGGTGCCGCGGCCAAAGCACAGCCTGAGGCCTTGAGTGCCCAATCCAGTGGCAGTTTCCCGCGGCTCATGGACCTCTACGTTTTCCGCCGCTTCCTGTTCTATTTTGCGCTGTTGATGGGTGTATTCGTGTTCCTGTTCGAGGCCTTCACTTTTTTCGAGTTGCTCGACGATATCGCCAAGCACGGCATCCCGTTTCTGGTGGTGATGAACTATTTCCGCTATCTGACTCCCTACCTCGTGTACAACCTTGCGCCGCTCGCCGCCCTGATGGCCGTGCTAGTCACCCTCGGCACCATGAGCAAAAGCAATGAAATCGTGGCCATCAAAGCCAGTGGCATCAGTCTCTACCGTCTGGCCGTCCCCCTCTTTTTCGGTGGATTGGTGCTGGCCGCGACCATGGTCTTCATGGATGACGTTTACTTGCCTTACGCCAACCAGCGCCAGGATGCCTTGCGCAACCAGATCAAAGGGCGCCCCGCGCAGACCTACGGCCAGCCACAACGCTGGATTTTTGGTGAGAATTCAAAAATCTACAATTACGACCTGTTCGATCCCGCACAAAGTCTCTTTGGCGGGTTGAGCGTCATCGAGCTCGACACCTCGTCTTTTCTCGTCAAACGCCGGATTTTCGCCACTCGCGCAAAGTGGTCGGAGACGCAGAGAGCTTGGGTGCTTGAAAGCGGCTGGGTACGGGATTTTTCCGACGGCTCCATCACCAGGTACGAAAAGTTCACTGTCGCCGCTTTCCCGGAACTGATCGAGCCTCCCACGTACTTCCATCGCGAAGTTCGTCAGGCATTTCAGATGAGCTGGCGGGAGTTACGCACTTATATCGCAGGGCTGCAGCGTGCCGGATTCGATGTTTCCGCGCTCAAAGTACAGTGGCACGTCAAGCTGGCGTTTCCCTTGATTGCACCGGTAAGTATGCTACTGGCGATTCCGTTTGCCTTTTTGGTTGGTACCAGGGGGGCGCTAGGCGGCGTGGCTCTGGGCGTCGGGATCGGCATCGCCTACTGGATCGCGTCGCGCCTGCTCGAGGCCATGGGCGGCGTCGGGCAGTTGCCGCCGTTGCTGGCCGGATGGTCGCCCGACATTATCTTCTTTTTCTTGGGGATGTATTTCTTCTTCAAAATGCCCACCTAGATCGCTTTGTTGGAGCCCTTCGCTCAGGCGCCGGAGCCCAACTTCCAAAGAATCTTGTGAATCATGCCGAGAACCACCTCGGCATCCGCAGCGTTCAATTGAAGGCGACGCACCAGCCGCCGCAGCTTCTCTTCAGCGGAGGCTTCAGAGCGTGGATTGACGTATCCGCTAGCCTGCAGCGCTTGCAGGAGCTTCTCGGTGACGCGCTCGACCGTTTCGCTGGTCGCTCGCCGGCTCTTTTCAGCGGTGTCTCCCGGCGAATTCGCTCGAACGATCTCGTACAAGCATACGGCCACCGCCTGCCCTACATTCATGGAGCGATGGACCTTACGAGTTGGTATGTGCAACAGCCAATGGCAGTGGCTCAGCGTGTCGTTGGAGAGTCCCCACCTTTCGGAGCCGAAGAGCAGCGCCACGTTGCTTGATCCCAGCCGTTTGCGGATCAGGCTGACCGCCTGGACGGTGTTGCGAACCGGATGCTGAGGACTTCGGTTGCCAATTGCCGTCGTGCCAACAACGAGAGTGCAGTCGGCCACAGCTTCCGCAACGGAACGAAACTCCTCCGCCCGGCCGAGTAAGTCAGAGGCGCCCACCGCCGATCGCGCTTCACGGAAGGCCACCTCGTATGGATTCACCACGCGAAGATGCGAAAAGCCAAAGTTGCTCATGGCGCGAGCAGCGGCACCAATGTTTAGAGGATTGCGCGGAGCAACAAGCACTACGCGTAGATTGTTGAGCGCCGCTGATGGAGGTGGAGACATTCAAGTATTACTTGAGATTCCTCGAAACAGACCCGTCGAGTGGAGAATCGGCCTCACGGGCCGGAACGCCGATCCATTTTTCGGCAATCCCCGGCATCCAAATCGTTCGCGAATACACTTCAAGTATTACTTGAAATATTACTTACGCCTTGATTTTGCAGCAGCTTTTTCTTCGACGACCGCTTGTGCTGCCGCCAAACGCGAGATCGGCACGCGGAACGGCGAAGCGCTCACGTAGTCCATGCCAACTTCATGGCAGAACTTGACGCTTTCGGCATCTCCTCCATGCTCGCCGCAAATGCCGATCTTCAGTTTTTTGCGCGTTTTGCGGCCACCCTCAATACCCCAGCGAATCAGCGCTCCAACGCCCTTCGCATCGATGGTCTGGAACGGATCCGCCTTGAACACGCCAGCCTTCTTTTCATCGACATAGTCCGGCAGAAAGCGCCCAGCGTCGTCTCGGCTCAAGCCCATGGTCGTTTGCGTCAGATCGTTGGTGCCGAAGGAAAAGAATTCAGCAGCTTCGGCGATTTCGTTGGCCAGGATCGCCGCACGCGGCAGCTCGATCATGGTGCCAACCAGATAATCGAATTTCGTTCCGGACTGCTTGATGATGCCGTCAGCCACTCGGCGCGTAGCTTCTTCGAGAATCGAGAACTCTTTTTTGTCCAAAACCAGCGGATGCATGATCTCAGGTAATACTTTAACTCCCATCTTCTTGCATTCAATGCCCGCCTCGATGATCGCGCGTACTTGCATCTCGAGAATTTCCGGATAGGTGATCGCCAACCGGCATCCGCGATGGCCCAGCATCGGGTTGGCTTCATGAAGTTGCTCAACCCGGCGCGCCACCACCTCCACGCTAATCCCCAGATCCTTTGCCAACTCCTCTTGCTTCGCGCGCTCGTGCGGTACAAATTCGTGGAGCGGTGGGTCAATCAGCCGAATGGTGACCGGAAAACCATCCATGGCCTTGAAGATGCCGACAAAGTCGCGCCGCTGGAACGGCAAGAGTTTGTCCAGCGCCTTCACTCGCGCCTCGCGAGTGTCCGCCAGGATCATTTCCTGGATAGCCCTCTGCCGCTCCTGCCCTTTCTCTGGCTGCTCGAAGTCAGTAAAGAACATGTGCTCCGTCCGGCACAGTCCGATGCCCTCGGCGCCAAATTCTCTAGCCTTGCGCGAGTCCTGCGGCGTGTCCGCGTTGGTGCGGATGCCCAAGCGGCGAATGCCGTCGCACCATTTCATCAGCGTGTCGTAAGCGGAAGGCAGTTGCGGCGTAACCAGCTGCATTTCGCCCGAATAGACGATGCCCTCGCCGCCGTCCAGCGTGACCCACTCGCCTTCTTTCACCGTCTTCCCGCCGGCGGACATCGTCTTGGCCTTATAATCGATGTTCAGCTTTTCCGCGCCGACGATGCAGCACTTACCCCAACCGCGCGCAACCACTGCGGCATGGCTCGTCTTGCCGCCGGTAGCAGTCAGAATTCCTTGCGCCACCGCCATTCCGCCAACGTCCTCAGGACTAGTCTCCTTACGCACCAGAACAACTTTCTCGCCTTTCGCCGTCCACGCTTCCGCGTCATGTGCCGAAAACACCACCTTGCCCACTGCCGCGCCCGGCACCGCGTTAATGCCGCTGGCGATGATTCTCGAATCCAGAGACTTCTTGTCCATCTTCACGTCGATCACCGGATAGAACAGCCGCTCGATGTCCTCCGGCTTGATTCGCAGAATCGCCTCTTCTTTGGTGATTAACTTCTCGTTGGCCATGTCGACCGCCATACGAAACGCGGCGGATGGAGTGCGTTTGCCGGTACGCGTCTGCAGCATGTACAGCGTGCCGTCTTCGACCGTGAACTCCATGTCTTGCATCTCGCGGTAGTGACGTTCAAGTTTTACTCGAACCTTCTCAAGCTGACCGTACACCTTGGGCAGCCGCTTGGCCATCTCGCGCAGCGGCATCGGCGTGCGGATTCCCGCCACCACATCCTCGCCCTGTGCGTTTACAAGGTAGTCGCCGTAGAATTCCTTCGCGCCGTCGGATGGGTTCCGCGTGAAGCAAACGCCCGTGCCCGAATTGTCGCCGGTGTTGCCGAAGACCATTTGCACCACGTTGACGGCTGTGCCGAGCAGTCCGGTAATTTTCTCGACACGACGATAGGTCACCGCCTTTTCCGCCATCCATGAACCGAACACCGCACCGATGGCGCCCCACAATTGCTCCATCGGATCGTCCGGAAAGTCTTTCCCCGTCTTCTCTTTGAACGTGGCTTTATACTCGGCAATCAGTTCCTTCCAACCGTTCGCGGGAACGGCGGTGTCCTCTTTTACACCGTGGCGGTCCTTCATTGCGCGCAAGCGATGTTCCAGGTCCTCCTTGGACATTTCCATGACCACTGTGGAATACATCTGTACGAACCGGCGATACGCGTCGTAAGCAAACCGTTCGTTGTTGGTGGACTGGGCCAAGCCTTGCACCGAGCGATCATTCAACCCCAGGTTGAGAATCGTCTCCATCATTCCGGGCATGGACCGCGCGGAACCTGACCGCACGCTCACCAACAGAGGGCTCTTTGGATCGCCGAGTTTCTTCTTGGTACTGCGCTCCAGCTTGCCGACGTTCTCGATTACCTGCTTCTTCAGATCGCTCGGATACTTCTTCCCATTTTTGTAGAAGTAGTCGCAGCACTCCGTCGAGATAGTGAAGCCCGCGGGGACCGGCAACCCGATTCGCGTCATCTCGGCTAGGCCAGCACCTTTCCCGCCCAGCAGGTCGCGCCAACTGCCGTCGCCCTCCGCTTTTCCTGCACCAAAGAAGTAGACCCACTTAGTCACGATGTTCCTCGTTTCGGATTGGAGTAACTGAAATTCTCGTAGCTGGAAGACAGCCCGGTGCGCAGGCGGGCGCGGTTGTCGGCGCGCCGACAGAACAGCTCCTGCCGGCGACACCTTCGCTAACGCCGGTCATCCGCGCCGATCTCGGAGAAGTCCGCCACGGTCGTGAACTCACGCAGCAACTCGGACAACAAGGTCAGCCGGTTGTTGCGCAACGATTCGTTTTCCACCATCACCATCACTTCTTCAAAGAACCGATCCACGGCCTTTCGCAGTCCCGCAATAACCTCAAGTGCTTCTTGATATTTCCCGGCTCGCTTGTCCGTCTGCACTTTTGCCGCAGCCACCCGCACGGCCCCATGCAACTCGCGCTCGGCATCGGTTTCAAACAGCGCGGCATCGACGCTTCGTCCCGCGCCATCGCTCAGATTTGCCTTTTCCAGAATCTTGCGAATGCGTTTGAACGAAACGGTCAGCGGCTCGAAGTTCTTCGATTTGCGTATGGCCTTCAGTGCGATGAGCCGCTTGTGCGCGTCCACCAGATCGTCCGCCCCCGCCCGGAAGACCGCGTTCACTTCGTCGTACGCAAATCCCTCGCGCTCTCGAAACACGAACCGCGCGCGGTCCAAAACGAACTCCAGAATCTGCGTCTCCTGCTGCGGAGTAACCCCGCGCTTGGGCTTATGTGTGAGCAGCGCTTTCGCCGCTGCGCCGATGGTCTGCGACAGCGGAACCGGCAGCTTCTTTTCCAGGATGATCTTTACGATGCCCAGCGCTGCTCGACGGAGTGCATACGGATCGCTCGATCCGCTGGGCACGACTCCCACCGTAAAGCATCCGACCACCGAGTCAAACTTGTCCGCCAGGGCGACCGCGCAGCCAATCAAGTTGCGCGGGATGGGATCGTCCAAGCCGACCGGGCGGTAGTGATCGTAGACCGCATCCGCCACTTCGTCCGCTTCGCCCTGCGCGCGCGCGTACAAGCCTCCGACGATGCCCTGCAGCTCCGTGAACTCGCGAACCATCTCGGTGACGAGATCGCACTTAGCCAGTTCCGCCGCACGGTCTGCCTCCGACACATGGGCGCTTTGCATCCCGAGGTTGTACCACTGCTCGGCCAGCCATCGGGCGATCGCGCGTATACGCTCGACTTTGTCGCGATAGCTGCCCAGTCGCGATTCGTAGGTCACCCGCTCCAGCTTCGGCAAATAGTCGGCGAGCCGACATTTCTGGTCGGACTGCCAGAAGAACTGCGCATCAGCAAACCGCGCTCGCAGAACCCGCTCGTGCCCCGAACGCACCAGCCCCTTGGGATCCTTCTCCAGATTGATCACCGCCAGAAAATGTGGCGCCAGTTCCCCGCCCCGTTTTTCTACCGCGAAATATTTCTGATGCCCGCGCATCACCGTGACCAGAATCTCATCCGGCAGCGCCAGAAACACCGGATCGAAATCCCCGACGATCACCGAAGGGGACTCGTTCAGGTACGTCACCATCTGGAGCAGTCCCGAATCTTCGTGGACCTTGAAACTGCCCGCCTTGGCACGCGCCGCCAATTCGCGCTCGATCTTCGCGCGCCGTTCCTCAGGCCGAACGATCACGCCATTCGCCCGGAGCTTCTTGACGTAGTCCTCGAACCCCTTCAACCGAATCTCATTCGCGCCCAGAAACCGATGCCCTCGCGTGACGCTGCCAGCCGAAACTCCTGCGTAAGAAAACTTTAGCGGCCGGCCATCCAACAATCCAACGATCCAGCGAATTGGCCGAATGAACCGCGCGCCATCCAGCCCAGTCCAGGTCATGGTCTTCGGCCAGTACAAGTCATGGATGACGCGAGGCAGTATCTCGCTTAGGATCTGCTCGGTGGTCCGCCCACGCTTGGTTTGTCGAGCTGCCAGATATTCGCCTTTCGGTGTCTGCACGATAAAAACTTCATGCAGCGCGATGCCCTGCTTCTCGGCGAAGCTCACCGCCGCGCGCGTCGGCGCGCCGACAGAATCGTAGGCCACCGACTTCGGCGGACCGGTCACTTCGCTGACCACATCTTCCTGTTTCGCCAGCAATCCTCGCGCGTGCGCCACAAGCCGCCGAGGCGCAGCGAACGCCTCGACCACTACACCCTCGGCAAGCCCCTCCGCCGCCAGCAACTTATCCAAACCCAGCCGCAAGTCTTCCTCAGCCTTCGGCAGCATCCCCGCCGGAATCTCTTCAGCTCCAATCTCAAACAGCAAGTCCACCCGCTTGGCCGCCGCAGACTCTGCCATCACCTGTATTGCCGACTTGCGCGATTTCATGCCCGCACCTCGCGCGTATCGCGCCGAATCGCCGGGCCGCCAATCTGTTCCAGGTACGCGGCTGCCGTCCGGCAAGCCACCGTCCGCACCCGTGCCATCAACGCAGCGCGTTCCGTCGTCGAGATCACTCCTCGCGCATCCAGCAAATTGAACAGGTGCGAACACTTCAAGCAATGATCGTAAGCCGCAAGCAGGGGGTAGCGCGCCCGCTCCTTCCCCGCCGTCCCGGCAAAGCCGTCCAGCAATTCCTTCGCTTGCTTTTCATGCAGTTCGAACTCAGAGCGAATCGCCGGAGCGTCGCTGCGGTCGAAGCTGTATTCCGAGAACTGCTGCTCTTCCGTCAGGCGAATCTCCCCGTAGGTCCGGTCGGCCGACCACCGCAAGTCGTACACGCTCTCCACTCCCTGCAAGAACGCCGCGATCCGCTCCAACCCGTAAGTCAGCTCCACCGAAATCGGATCCAAGTCGATCCCCCCGCTCTGCTGGAAATAAGTGAACTGCGTAATCTCCAGTCCGTCGAGCAGAACCTGCCAGCCAATCCCCCAAGCACCCAAGGTCGGCGACTCCCAGTTATCTTCTTCAAACCGAATATCATGCTCTTTCAGGTTGATCCCGATCGCACCCAGGCTCCGCAGGTACATGTCCTGAACATCCACCGGAGACGGTTTCAGAATCACCTGCATTTGCGTGTGCTTGTAAAGCCGGTTGGGATTCTCGCCGTAGCGACCGTCGGCGGGCCGACGACTCGGCTGCACATATGCTACGCGATGATGCGCCGGACCCAGCACGCGAAGAAACGTCTCCGGGTGCATCGTCCCCGCGCCAACCTCGACATCGTAAGGCTGCTGCAGCACGCAACCCTGCTTGATCCAAAAATGTGAGAGCTTCAGAATCAAATCCTGAAATGTCAGCCCTTTTGATTTCTCAAGTTTTACTTTAACTTTCAATTCGTCTCCAGCATCGCCCTTGTATGCAGTTTGCGCTCCGTGTGGTGCTCGATCCAATTCATCGCCGCTTCCCGCAATTCCGCTGCACCAGACTCTTTCGGCACAACGCCTGACAATTTGTCCAGACTCTCCGCCGCAAATCGCTCCGCAAGCCGCCGAGCGGGCTCATGCAAAGGCCGCATCCCAGTCCGCCGGCACTTCTCGCAATACAGTCCTGAATCCCCTACTCCAAAAAAAGCCGCCCCCGTCCCAAACGCCGTCCCGCAAACCGAACAGCGATCAAACCGCGGCAGCCACCCTCCCAGCCGCACCGTCCAGAACGCAAAGTAGCTCAGCGGCAGCGTCCACTCTCCTGTGCGGTCGATCTCGCGAGCCGTTAGCAGGATCAGCCTGAACATCGGCTCAGACACTTCATGCTCCGGCAGCACTAACTCGGAAATCTCGCTGACCGCGGCCATGCCGGTACTCAGCGCGTAGTCGCTTTGCGCCTTGTTGAACGACTCCAGCAACTCGCACTGTTGGATGCGCACCAAGTCTCGCGTCTCGCGTTCAAAATACCAAATCTGTACATGCGAGAGGACTTCCAGCGTCGATCCGTAGCGATTCTTGATGCGTCGCGCCCCCGAAGCCGCTCCGCGCATCCGCCCTGAATTACGGCCCAGAAAGCTCACCAGGCGATCGGCCTCGCCAAGTGGAAAGGTCTTCAGAATGATAGCTTCCGTTTCCCTGGCGGGCATGTGCGAGTCGGCGCGCCGACGATACGCCGAACGCTTTGCAAAAACCTTGTCCGAAACGCACGCGCACGCAGAAGTGCTTTTTCTACCATACGCCAACAGGCCGCGCAATCCTCGCCGAGCAAATCATCGAAATTTTTGTCGCCAGCCTCACTCGGCGAAATCAATCTTCGCGCCCAATTCTCTGCTTCACAGCACTCACTCCTGGGGACTTTCCCTCCAGCAGTTGGGACGCACGCCATTCAAGTCGCAGTCCAACGTGTGCCTTCTCGCCGGAAAAACTCAAAATAACGGCAGATTGTGGCGATTATTCGGCCTTCCAGATTCTGTTAACTAGAATAATTCGCCTGGGACATTATAGGACGCAATGAGCTCGTCTTCGCCCTTCTCCTCCCTCCCACCTTCCCATTTCTAAACGTTTCCGCTACTCTGCGCCAGACGCCGCCCCATGATCATCCCACTCAAGGACCTCAATCCCCGCCGCACCCTTCCCATCGTCAACACTTTGCTGATCGTCGCCAACGTCGTGGCCTTCTTCTACGAACTCATCCTGCCGCCGCAAATGGAAACCGCCATGGTGCTCGCCTTCGGCACGGTCCCTGCTCGATTCCCTTCTTTCCTGCTTGGGCACACGTCATTTGAGGTGGCCTTCCTCCCGCTCCTCACCAGCATGTTCCTGCACTCCGGTTGGCTGCACATTGCCGGCAACATGCTCTTCCTGTGGGTCTTCGGAGATAACGTCGAGGACTTCTTCGGTCACTTCCAATATCTGGTCTTTTACCTTGTGTGCGGCGTTGGGGCTGGTTTGCTCCACGTACTCTTCAATCTGTCCTCGCCGATACCGGCCTTGGGAGCCAGCGGCGCCATCTCGGGCGTCATGGGCGCCTACCTTATCCTCTATCCGCGCGCGCGCGTGCTCACCCTAGTTTTCATTTTCCTGATTCCGCTGCCAGCCGTGCTGCTCCTCGGCTGGTGGTTCCTGATGCAATTCCTGGAGGGAGTCAGCACACTGGGAATGAAGGCCTCGGGCGGAGTCGCCCTGTGGGCGCACATCGGCGGTTTTCTGGTAGGAATGCTTATCGCTAAATCGGCTAGTAAGCAGACTTCAAGGGATTAAAATAAGCACTGCCCGTCGGCCGCAAAATCTCCAGTAATACTTTAAGCATGGACAGCGCCTTTGGCCACTAGCTCGGCGAGCCAATCGCCGACTTCAACCGTTCCTTTAGATCCGCCCAAATCCGGTGTAACAAAATTCTCTCGCAAGGCCGTCCGTACAGCTTCATGTAGAACTTTACCTTCCGCCTTCCATCCCAGGAACTCCAGCATCATCCCCGAAGTCAGCACGGAGCCCAATGGATTGGCGATACCCTTACCCGCAATATTCGGCGCCGAACCATGCACCGGCTCAAAGAGCGAAGTCTGGCCCGGGTGAATGTTTCCAGAAGGTGCCAATCCCAGCCCGCCGGCCAACTGTGCCCCCAGGTCGCTGATGATGTCCCCGAACAGATTGCACGTCACGATCACATCGAACTGCCGTGGATCCCGAACAATCTCCATGGCCAGCGTATCAATATATAGGTGCCGGGACTCGATCCCCGGGTACTCGCCTCGTACCTCTCTAAATACGCGTTGCCACAGGTCGTGCGCAAATGTCATGGCGTTGGATTTGTCGCTCATGCACAGGCGCTTCAATCCATTAGCCTGCGCGTATTCATAGGCATAGCGGATAATCCGCTCCACGCCCTTGCGCGAGTTCACATCTTCCTGCACCGCAATCTCGTCCGCCGTCCCCTTCTTGAAGAACCCGCCCACGCCGACGTACAGGCCTTCGGTATTCTCCCGGAACACCATCAATCGAACATCCTGTTCGCCGCGATCCCGCAGCGGCGTCAGCCGGCTATGCAACAGTTCCACCGGCCGCGCATTCACATACAGGTCTAGCTTGAAGCGTAGACCCAGCAAAATGTCCGCAGCGTGCTGATTCGAGGGCACCCGGGGGTCGCCCAGCGCCCCAAACAGAATCGCATCGAACTCGTGCCGCAGCATTTCCACCGCACCAGCCGGAAGTGTCGTCCCATCGCGTAGATACCGGTCGGCGCTCCAGTCAAACTCCACAAATTCAATCGCCCGCTTTGTCGGCGCGACGACACTCTTGATCACCTTAACCGCTTCCGGGGTCACCTCCTTGCCGATTCCGTCTCCCGGAATCAGCGCAATGCGCGCCGCCGGCCCGCCATTCCGCATAGCCCGATTTCCCGACACCCGATCCGGTAACGATTGATTCGCCAAGACCGCTCCTCCTCAAGAATCCGCTAAGGTAGCACAGCCCATCCAGCACAACCATCGCAGTCCGCCTGCGGCAACAACCTGATGACGTTGTCATCATGTCGGCGCGCAAATTCTTGCCGTTTACCCGTGCTTCGACTCAATCCAATACAGCCCACTCAAAGCAATCGCCCCGCCCAGAAACTGCACCCACGACGCCCGCTCGCCCAACCACGCAATCCCCATCAGCGTGGCCACAATCGGCAGCGCATACGTAAAGGCACTCAACTGCGAAGCTTCCAAATACCGCAGCAGCCAGAAATACAGCAGATACGCCGCCGCCGAAGCAAACACCGCCATGTACATCACCGCAGCCCAAGCCGGCCACGGGATCGCTCGCCACTTCGCCGCCGAACCAATCGATCGCGCCTGCATCACTGCCACCGGCAGCACGATTAGCGCGCCGGCAAAGTGGTTGAACGCCGTCATCGTCAAGCTGTCGTACCGCGCCGCAACCCTCTTACCCAGTACTACATACGTCGCGAAGCCCAGCGCGCCCGCCAGCGCAATCACATCTCCCAGCAGCGAGGAGTGGCTGGACCTCAGATTATCCGAAGCCAATACCACCAGTCCGGCAAAGGCCACGCCCATGCCGATGATTTTGCGCCGGTTGGCCTGCTCAATCCCCAGCAACACTGCCAAGAACATCGTATAGATCGGACCCATGCCCACAATCACCGCGGCGTGGCTCACCGACGTGTACCGCAGCCCGACCGTGAAGCAAATCTGATTCACCGCCACGCTGAAGAATCCCAGATAGGTGAACGTCCCCAGATCGCCCCACGATATCCCGCGCTTCTGGGTCCTCGCCGCCTCGGCAAACGCCGGTTGCCTGGCGCCCAGCAGATACACCGGCACCATAAGCACCGCCGCCAGCATCACTCGAAACGACGCTAGCGCCAACGCCGGCAGGTACCGCACGCCAATCTTTGCCGCTATGAAGTTGAATGCCCAGATCAGAACGATCAGGCCTACCGATCCCGCAATCGCCGCCCGGCCGGGCGATCCCTCTTTGGCGGTGGCCTCGCCCACGGTCAGACCAACCGCTCCTTGCGAACCGTCAGCTTTTCAATCAGATCCCGCTTCGGCGTAAACCCGATCCCCGGCCCCTGCGGCACCCGAATGGTTCCCTGCTTGGACACGGTAATCTCCGGTTCGACGATGTCTTCCGCCCAATAGCGCTTGCTCGCGGACACATCTCCTGGCAACACGAAGTTCGGCAGCGACGACAGGGCAATATTGTGCGCGCGCCCGACCCCAGACTCCAGCATCCCCCCGCACCACACCGGAATTCCGTTCGCCTGGCACAGATCATGAATCCGCCGGGCCACCGTAAACCCGCCCACCCGTGCCGTCTTGATATTGATAATCCGGCACGCGCCCAGCTCGATGGCCGCCCGCGCCTGTTCTTCCGTATGGATGCATTCGTCCAGGCAAATCGGCGTCGCCAACTGCTTTTGCACCTGCACGTGCGCGTAAAGGTCGTCCCACCCCAGCGGTTGCTCGATCATCATCAAGTGAAAGGCATCCAGCTTTTTCAGCAGCGGCAAATCCGCCATGGTGTAGGCCGAGTTCGCGTCCACCATCAGCTGGATCGAGGGAAACTCCTTCCGCAGCCGGGCCACCTGCTCCACGTCCTTCCCCGGCTTAATCTTGATCTTAATACGCTGATACCCAGCCTCCAGTTCCACTCGGACTGCGGCCACTAACGCTTCAAGTGATGCTTTAATTCCAATCGAAACGCCCGAAGCGATCTCCGACCGCACCCCGCCCAACAATTTCGCCAACGGAATGCCTTCAAGTTTTGCTTGAGCATCCCAAATCGCAGCTTCAAGCGATGCTTTAGCTATGTTGTTGCCCCGTACCGGCTGCAGCATTCCCCAAACATCGGTCGCAGCCGCAATCTCCCGCTCGCGCGCTAGCGGCCACAAGTGATCCCGCAACATATGCCAGGCCGTATCAGTCGTCTCCGGACTGTACGACGGCACTTCCCCAGCCACGCACTCTCCCCACCCGATCACGCCATCAACATGCGCCTCCACCAGCACCACCCGCCGCACATCGGTCACCTCCACGCTGGTCTCAAACGGCGTGACCAGCTTCATCGGAAGTTCCCGCAAAATCACTTCGCTAATCCGCATACCTCGAGCCGTTCGTTCTCCCGTCTGTGTAAGCCGTCTTCTGAGGCGGGCCTTCAGTCGCCAACCTGCCCTGCCTGCCCTTGAACCCTAAAACTCACTCCAAGGTGCCAACAAATAGGCGGTACCCTTGTCCGTCGTTCGCGTAGCCAGCGCCGCATACCCCTTCGCAAACCACATCCTAAACTCCGCGCGTACCCGTTCCTGCAACGTCATCAACTCCGGCGAACCCTCCCGCCTCCACTGCTCGAATTCCGCCGGAAACAGCACCGCAGCCGGAGCCGCCCCGCCCGCATCCTTCGCCAAGCCCTCGACCGCCGCCACCACTCGCGCAGAATCCAGGAACCATTCGGCCAGCAGCCGGTCCGTAGGCAGCCCCCGGTGCAGTGGGCTGGACGTCACCCCATAAAGATTCGGCACATACTGCCGGCAAATCGCCCCGAGCCGGTCCAGATTAAAATGCGCATTGCGCAACTCGAAGGGGTCGAACGTCCACTGAATCAATCGGATACCACGCCCTAGCGCCTCATCCCGCTGAAACAGCTTCAGCAATCGCCCCACTCCGCGATCCCGATACTCCGCATGCACGCCGGTCATGTGCGAATGCAGATACGGCCGACCTTCCAGCAATCCAACCAACGCCAAGGTGTACCCAACCAATCGCCGCCGATCGAACGCACCCAGAACCTGCCCGCCGGTGTGCGCCGCCACCACAAACAGGGTCACCGGCTCGACTTCCAGATCCGCCTCGCCCCAAATCTCCCGCTGCAGCGCCACGCAAGCGTTGAACTCCTCCAGCGTCTCGCACTTCCGCACCACGACCGCCCCCGCCGCGCGCGTCTCGCCGCCTACGCCGCCGCTCATCGGCCGCCTGCCCTGTGCACGGGCGGATTCGCCCTGCGAACTCTTTGTAGGGGCGGCTTCACGCCGCCCGCGTCGCCCACACTGACCACGCGCCGCTCATCATCCGTGCCGCCCACGCCTCCCTCTGCGCGCACGTTACCCGATTCCTTCACTGCCTCCCATAACGCTTCCATCTCCGCCCGCGGCACATCCGCCAGCGCCCGCCCAGACTCCCCAGCCCGCCGCTCCATCGCCCGAAAGCGCCGCGAAAACTTGGCATTCGCCTTCTTCAGCGCAATTTCCGGGTCGACGTGCAGAAACCGCGCCACATTCACCGCCGCAAACAGCAAATCCCCAATCTCTTCTTCAATCCGCGGCGCGGATTCCCGCGCGCCCAGCGCCTCTCGCAATTCGGCGCTCTCCTCCGCAATTTTCTCCAGCACGCCTTCCGCGTTCTCCCAATCAAACCCAATCCGCGCCGCCCGCCGCGTCAGTTGAAATCCTTCAATCGTCGCCGGCAACCCCCGCGAAATCCCATCCAGCAGCGATTCCGCCTCGTTCGCCCCCGAAGCAGCGCTCGCTTCACCGCCCTTCGCCCGCCGCTCCTCCGCCTTAATCTGCTCCCACTTCTTCAGCACTTCCGCCGAATTCTTCGCTCTCGTCTCCCCAAACACATGCGGATGCCGCCGCACCATCTTGTCGTGAATCTCCCGAATCACATCGCGCACATCAAACCGCTGCTCCTCCCGCGCAATCTGCGAATGAAACACAATTTGCAGCAGCAAATCGCCCAACTCCTCCGCAAATTTCGAGTCGTCGCCGCTTTCCAGCGCATCCAGCACTTCGTAAGCTTCCTCAATCAGGTAAGTCCGTAACGTCGCATGCGTCTGCTCCCGATCCCAAGGACACCCATCCGCCGCCCGCAGCCGCGCCTGCACCTCCACCAACTTCTCAAACCACTCCCCAGCGCCAGCCGCCTTAAACCCAGGCGCCTTCGCGGATGATTTTTTCGTCTGCACCGTGAGTTGCTTAGCTTTTTTGCGGATGGCCATCTCAGCTCGCGCAATTCTCTCCCATGAAACTCGCGTTTCACTCTAAAGTGCAACGCACCGTTTGACAAGCCGCCCCGCCTGCGCCCAATTCCCAGCCGTGCTAAAATGGAGGCCAAATCAAAACTGAGGGTTTTCTTTGCCTGACGACAAGCACGAAGAAAAGCACGAAGAGAGCTTCAAGGTCATCGACCGTCGCCCCTTCACCGCCGAAGGCGAGCTGCGCCAGGAAGCCATCGCCGAAGAGGCTCGCGAAGCCAAGCGCGAAGCCGCCAAGCCCAAGCCGGAACCTGTGCCGGAGCCTGCCGCCGCCAAGCCTCCCGTCGACACTCCCAAGAAATCTCCAGCCTTCGAGAATCTCATCCGCATGATCGGCAGCAACGCTGCCATGGTCCTCGGCGCTTACGCGGACCCGCGCACCGGCCAGCCAGTTATCGATCCCGAAGCCGCCCGCGAACTGATCGACATGCTCGACGCGCTCCATGAAAAAACCAAAGGCAATCTTGCCCCCGACGAAGATTCCCTGCTTCTCGACCTGCTAGGCAAACTCAAAATGACCTACCTCGAGATCAATCAAGCGGTAGCCGCCCAAGCCACAGCGCAAGCCCAAGGGCAAGGCTTGGGCTTAGGCGTAGGCGGACCGGGCAAGAAGCGTTCGTAGCGGCGTCAGCACTGCTTGCTGCCAATTTAGATTTTTGCCGTATTCTTTTTTGGAGCACCCGCGCACAGCTTCCGGCATGACTTCCGCCAGCACATTCAGAATCACCGTTCTCGGCTCCGGAACTTCTATGGGCGTCCCCACGCTCGTCTGCCACTGCCGCGTCTGCGACTCCAAAGATCCCCGCGACAACCGCCTCCGCCCTTCTCTGCTGCTCTCTCACGACGGCCACAATGTCGTCGTCGACACCACTCCCGACTTCCGCCAGCAAGCTCTTCGCGCCGGAATCGACCGCCTCGACGCCGTCCTGCTCACTCACGGCCACGCCGACCACATCCTCGGCTTCGACGACATCCGCCCCTACAACATTCGCCAGCGCCAACCCATGCCCGTCTACGGCAACGAAGAAACCTTTGAAACCATTCGCCGCGCCTTTTCCTACGCCTTCCAGGAACAACCCGCCGCCAGCGCCATCCCAAGAGTCGACCTCCGCCTCCTCACTGGCCCCGTCGACATCATCGGCCTCAATATCATTCCCATCCCGTTAGTCCACGGCAGCATGCAAGTCCTGGGCTTTCGCTTCGGCCGCGCCGCCTATCTCACCGACTTCAGCAGCCTCCCTGAATCTTCCGCCGCCCTGCTCCACGGCCTTGACGAACTCATCATCGACGCCCTCCGTGACACTCCCCACCCCATGCACCAGACCGTCGAGCAAGCCCTCGCCCTCATCGATCAGCTGAAACCCGCCCGCGCCTGGTTCACCCACATCTCCCACGATCTCCCTCACGCAGAAACCAACGAACGCCTCCGCAAAATAGGCTACCCGCACGTGCAAATGGCCTACGACGGTCTGCAACTCGAAGTCGGCATCACCCAGCGCGCCACCAGATCCGCCGCTCGCAACGCCGCTCGCCGTTCCCGCAACCGCGAACTCCCCGGCCTCCGAACGTTCGCGTCCACCGAAGCCTGGTCCAACGCTTATTCCGCCGGTGGCCGCGGCAGCGTCCTAACCATCGGCAATTTCGATGGCATTCACCTTGGCCATCAAGCCATCCTGCGGGGCACCGTAGAACGCGCCGGTGAACTCGGCGCCGTCTCCACCGCGCTCACTTTTGATCCATCCCCCCGCCGCGTCCTCCGTCCAGAATCCGCGCCCCTTCAACTCTCCACCACCGGCCAGCGCCAGGATTGGCTCGCCGAAGCCGGACTCGAGTCCGCCATCATCCTGCCCTTCACCATAGAACTCTCCAAGCTAACGCCCGAACAATTTGTCGAGCAGATTCTCGTCCGCAATCTCAACGTGCGCACCGTCTTGGTAGGAGAAAACTTCCACTTCGGTCATCGGCAAGCCGGCAACGTCCGCATGCTCATTGACCTGAGTCACAAACACGGGTTCGACGTCGCCGTGGTTCCGCCAGTCACCTATCGCGGCGAAGTCGTCTCCAGCACCGCCATCCGCCGGGAAATCACGCAAGGCCGCGTGACCCACGCCGCTCGCCTTCTCGGTCGCCCCTTCGTCCTCACCGGAGAAGTCGTCCCCGGCACCGGCACTGGCCGTAAATTTACCTTTCCTACTCTAAATCTCAAGCCCGATCAAGAACTACTACCCGCCCGCGGCGTCTACATCACCCGCACTCGCCTCGAAGGCGAATCGCAGAGCCGCCGCTCGGTCACTAACATCGGCACTCGCCCCACCTTCAACGGTGCGTCGCAGACCGTGGAAACTCATCTCCTCGATTTCGCAGGAAACATCTCCTCCAAACGCATCGAACTCCAATTCTGGAATCGCATCCGTCCCGAGAAAAAATTCGCCGGCCCCGATGAACTTCGCGCCCAAATCACCGCCGACATCACCCGCGCCCGCGAGTTCTTCGCCTTACTCCGCCGCTTCCGCGCCACCCGTCCCACTCCCGCCTAGACCGCAATCGCAGTCCTGAGCCGGCGCTGAAATAGTAGGGGCACGACACATCGTGCCCTCTTCGCAGCTGATCTTGGGACCAGCGAGCCACTCGCCGCCCACTCCCGCCCAGCCCCCGCAAGTATTCTGCTTCCGCACTTCGCGCCCCCGCGTCTAAGCCATCCAAGTCGCAGGCGCCCGAAATTCCTTCAGCGAAAGCGAAGAGGTGCAATAAATGAGGATGCAATTCTGTTTCTGGTGGCTCGTCGCGCTCGCGACCGTCACGCCATCCGCTCGCGCCTCGCCGCAACAAGTCCCCTACGGCACCAACGATCAAGCCGGGCACTACGTCCAGACGCCCGACGCCAGGATTTATTACGAGCGCTACGGCGAAGGCGGGACTCCAGTGGTCTTTCTGCATGGCGGCGTCTATGGATACATCGACGAGTTCAGCGCCGTGATTCGCGACGTCAGCGAGAAGCGTCTGGTCATCGCCATTGCCACTCGCGGTTATGGCCGGTCGGAGCGCGGCACGCAACCCCTGTCGCATCGCCAGTTCGCGGAAGACGCCGCTCTGGTCATCAAAGCCCTCTTCAAGCCCGGCGACAAAGTCGACGTCATGGGGTTCAGCGAAGGCGCCATCACCGGCTACATTCTCGCTTCATCACATCCTGAGTTGGTTCGTCGCTTGGTGGCCATTGGCGGCCCGCTGGGAAGATACGGAGCAACTGTTGAGAATCTGGAACAGGATGGCGACCTGACTCCAGAGCTCATGCAACAACAGGTTCCCGATCTGGTCGCTCATCGCAAAAGTCAAATGACCCGTCCCGAGCAGTGGCCGCAACTCGTTCGCGACCTGAACACCATGTACCACCAATCGGTTTTCGTGAAGCAGGAAGAGATTCACGCCATCAAGGCGCCTACCTTGGTCAT
>Ga0137403_10001066_pt1 | contig 34706 bp, 36 predicted proteins | sample CZOMad2_1_16fung_FD_122057 | JGI IMG/M metagenome (GOLD analysis project Ga0137403, IMG submission 122057) | Vadose zone soil fungal communities from Angelo Coast Range Reserve, California, USA - CZOMad2_1_16fungal (Hybrid Assembly) | ecosystem: Environmental > Terrestrial > Soil > Vadose zone... | reverse complement strand
CGCCGGGTCCTCGAGATCGGCCGTGCGATAGGGAACGTGGTAGCGGTCGGCCAGCGGCAGCGTCGTCGCGCGGACGTTCGGCCGCCACTCGCAGAGCACGGGCCCGCTGATCGGACCATTCTGGCCGCGCGCCGTCGGCGCGCTGAGGACCATCAACCCGTCCTGGCGCGGCACGTCCGGCTGCCAGCCGCACCACGCCACCGTAAACCCGTGGCGCATGAGGAAGCCGTTGCCGAAATCCCCGGGCGTCGTCGGGTCGGGGACGCGGATGGTGCTGTTGAGCATGCCGAGGGCGACCTTGCGGCCACGGTTCGGGATATCCAGCAGGAGGCGACGATTGCCGCGCGCGCCGTCCACGGGCTTGAGCACGTAGAAGTCGGCGGCGTACTCGACGAGACCGGCCGAGTTGCGCGGCGCCAGGGTCAGGTCCGCGAGGGTCTCGTTGGCGCTGTGCTTCGGATCGACGGCGCAGCGGAGCACGCCGGCGATCTTCTCGTAGGCGCCCACCGAGCCGAAGGGACGACCGTCCAGCACGAGAGAGCGACTGGCGATCTCGAACGAGGTCACGGCCATGGGACGGCCCTCCCTGGGCTCAGCGCCGGGTCTTGACGGGAGCGACGACGACCTCGGTCGGCTTGCCCTTCACGTAGTTCTCGACGTTCTCGATCGCGCGCAGCAGACCGTCGCGGATGACTTCGGGCGTCTGCCCGGCGTTGTGGGGCGAGAGCACCACGTTCTGGAGCGCCAGGAGGGGGTCGCCAGGCTTGAGCGGCTCGTCGTGGAAGACGTCGAGCCCGGCCCCCGCGATCTTGTTCTGCGTGAGCGCATCGACCAGCGCCTCGCGCTCGACCAGCGCGCCGCGGCCGGTGTTGATCAGGATCGCCGTCGGCTTCATCATCGCGAACTCACGGCGGCCGAGAAAGCCGCGGGTGTCGGGCGCCAGGCGCAAGTGGAGCGAGATGACGTCAGCCCGACGGCAGATGTCTTCTCGGGAAGCGGCGCGAGCGCCGAGGGCCGCGACCGCGGTGGCGTCGCCGCGCGCGCTGTAGGCCAGCACGTCCATTCCCAGGGCCTTGCCGAGAGTGATCACGCGGGCGCCGATCTTGCCGGTGCCGAAGACGCCGAGCGTCTTGCCGAGTAGCTGGGTCAGGAAATCGCGCGGCCAGCCACCGCCCCGTACCTCACGATCGATGCGCGGGATACGTCGGGCGGTGGCGAGCATGAGCGCCAGGGCATGCTCGGCGACCGCGAAGGCGTTGATGCCCGGCGTGTTGCAGACCGTGATCCCGTGGCGGCCGGCCGCATCGAGGTCGATATTGTCCGTGCCGGTGCCCCAGATCGAGATCATCTCGAGCTTTCGGCATGCTTCCATCACGCGATCGGTGAAGCGGGCGTGGGCCCGGATGTTGATGGCGATGCGCGCGGCATCGATCCGCTTGATCAACTCGGCCTCGTCGTCGGCGCCCCGGGCGGTGTAGACCTTCGTGTCGCCGACCTTGCGGCAGCGCTCGTGCGCGGGCGTCTTCTCGAAGACCGACGGAAAGTCGTCGGGGACGGTAATGGTAACGGGTGCCTTGAGTGTCGTCGTCACACTGCGTCCGCGAAGGTCGCCTGCGCGGCGGCCACGCCCGCGCCGGGCTCGCACTTGTGACCGAGGTCGCGCAGGGCGAGCTCGAGCGCGGACAGGGTCGGCAGCACGTAGTGTGGGCTCGCGGTCATCGCCATGGTGCCGATGCGCAAGGTCGTCGTCCGCATCTTGTCGAGACCGGTACCGATGAGGATGCCGTACTGGTCGCGCATCCGTGTGACGACGGCGCCGGGCTCGACGTTCGTCGGCGTCTTCAGGCACGACACGGTGTTCGACAGGATCGAGGCGTCCGGGAACATCTCGAGCCCCATCGCGGCGACGCCCCGTCTGACCGCGGTGGCGGCGACGGCGTGACGGCGGAAGCGGTGCGCCAACCCTTCCTCGAGGATGAGGCGCACGGCCACGCGCATCGCGCTGGTCAGATGCGTCGGGATCGACACCGGCTGCCGCCGCGGCGACCCGTCGGGCACCTTGCCGCCGCGCGAGACCGGCATCCACAATTCCTTCCAGCGCAGCAGGTCGTAGACCAGGCTCGAGGCCGCGCGCTTGCGCCGCTCCATCGCCGCGAACGCGCGCGGGCTCACGCCGACCAGCGCCAGGCCGAGCGGCGCGGCCAGGCACTTCTGCGAGCCGGTCATGTTGAGATCGACCCCCCACTCGTCGGTGCGGACGTCGATGCCCGCGATCGAAGACACCGTGTCGAGAAGGAAGAGCGCATCGACCGAGCGCGCGATCCGGCCCACTTCGGCGGCCGGGTAGGTCGTGCCGGTCGAGGTCTCGTTGTGAACGAGGGTGATTGCCTTGGGGCGCAGGCGCTCGGCCTCACGCGCGAGACGGTCCAGGTCGAGGCGCGCGCCTGGCTCGACCGGGAACTCGGTCAAATCCGCGCCGACCCGATTCATGATCTCGCGCATTAGGACGCCGAACTGGCCGGCGCCGATCACGAGGACCCGGTCGCCGGGCTCGATCACGGACAGGGCGCCGGCCTCGAGCGCCGTGCGACCCGATCCGGGAAGCAGCACGACCTCGTGCTGGGTCTGGAACACCTCGCGCAGCGCCAGGGTCGTCGGCTCGAGGACTTCCTCGTCGAAGCTCCGATCGTACTGGATCGTCGGAGGCTGATTCATGGCCTGGATCACCGGGAACGGAAGCTCCGTCGGACCGGGGATCATGAGGACCGGACGCGTGTGGCACTGGGCCCAGTTGATGGTCACGTGAGGCTCCTTTGTCGCCGCCGGCATCTTATCACGCGGTCAGGAGGTGACGCGCTCGGGGTCGCGAAAGATGAAGTAGAGGTTTCGCGCGTAGACGAAGAGGCCCGCGGCCTGACCGAGAATGAACACCGGGTCGCGCCGCCACAGGGCGTAGGCGAGCAGGATCATGCCGCCGCCGACGGAGAAATACCAGAACGGGCGGGGCACGACGCTCTTGCCCAGGCGCTCGGACGCGATCCACTGGATCAGGAAGCGCGCCGAGAAGAACGCCTGGCCGAGAAAACCGACACCGAGCCAAAGTTGGTCCGTGGTCATGTCACACCTTCATCGTGGCGCTCGATCGTCGGACGATCGCGCCGGCGTGCGGGGCAGGACCGGTGAGCGACGGGGCGTTACGAGGCGCGGCTGAACATCGCGCGCAGGACGTTGTAGGCCTTGCGGACGTCTTCCGGACGCCGCCGTCCCGAGACCAGCGCGAAGATCTTCTCGGCCTCTTCGGTCGGCACCGTGCTGTGCTTGTCGCCGACGTCGGTGAGCTCGCGCAGCGGAACCTCGAGCGCGACCGACACGCGGTAGAGGCTGTCGATGGAGATCGACTTTTCGCCGCGCTCGACCTCGCCGATGAACTTGCCGCTGAGCCCGGACCCCTTGCCGAGACGTTCCTGGCTGAGCGCGCGCTGTTTGCGCAGGGCGCGAAGACGCTGACCGAGAAATTTCCTGACGTGTTTGACGGCGCGCTCTGTCACGGGATCGTGATCCTCCTCGTGCGTGCTACGTACTTGCTACGTTAACCACCTTTCCGTGGTTTCGCAACCGTTCAGGGCACCCTCAGCGCGCTCGATGCGTGTAAAAAGTGCAAGAATCAGAAGTGAGACAGCGAGCGAGCGTTCAGGGCAGGTCGATTTCGACCGCGGTGCCGTTCACGCGCACGGCATAGATGGATACCTTGAGGCCCGGAGCGACCCGGCAGGCGCCGGTGGCGAGCTCGAAATCGTATCCGTGCCACGGACAGATCACCGCGTCGCCCTCGAGCCACCCCTCGGCGAGCGGCCCGTCTTCGTGTGGGCAGCTCGGACTGGTCGCGTAGAAGCAGCCGCCGCCGGCGTTGAAAACGGCGATCGTCATTCCGCCGCGCTCGATCAGCGTCCCCTGGCCGACGCCGATCTCGTCGACCTCCGCGACCTTGACATAGGGCATCAGCGTCGCTCCTGGAGCGCCTTGTCGATGATCGAGCGAAACTCCTCGATGCTCGTCGCGCCGATCACGAGCTGGCCGTTGATGAGAAAGGTGGGGGTGCTGTTGATCCCGAGGGCCTGCGCCTGCTCGATGTCCCGATCGACGTCCGCGGCGAAACGCCGCTCGTCCAGGCACCGCGCGAATGCCTCACGGTCCAGACCGAGCTCGCCCGCGTAGGCGAGCAGATCGGCGCGGCGGAACGCGGGCTGGGCCGCGAAGAGTCGATCGTGATAGGGCCAGTACTTTCCCGCGGCGCCGGCGCAGCGTGCCGCCTCGTGGGCCGGGCGGGCCAGGGTGTGCATCGCCAGCGGACGGTCCTTGAAGACGAGGCGCACGCGGCCGTCATACTCCTCGAGCACTTTCGCCAGCGACCGCTGGACGAGTTGGCAGTACGGTCACTGATAGTCCGAGAACTCCACGATCGTGACGGGCGCGCCGGGCGGCCCCTTGACCATGCTCGGAGACCAGCTGAGCTCGATTTGCGCAAGCGCGCGGGACGTCGGCGGCGAGAGCGCCAGCGCGAGCAGCGCGAGACCCATCCCGATCGAGCTGTAGTACACTCCCGACGACCGACCGACGCAGCGTGAGAGGCCCTTCACGGACCGAGAATACGATGCGGCCGTGCCCATCGCAACGGGCAGGGAGGATCCATGCAAGACTTGATCGATCTCGTATTCGGCACCTATGCGTCGTGGTCCCACCTGGTCGTCCGCGTCGTGGTGGGCATCGTCTTCTTCGCCCATGGGGCGCAGAAGACCTTCGGCTGGTTCGGCGGGCCCGGGCTCTCGGCGACGATCGGCGGCTTCCGTCAGATGAACATTCCGCCCGCGGCGACGGCACTGGCCGCGTTCATCGAGTGCTTCGGTGGCCTCGCGCTGATCGTCGGTTTTCTGGCGCGCCCGGCCGCGCTCGGCTTGATCGGCGTGATGCTGGTGGCGATCGCGAAGGTGCACGGGAAGAACGGATTCTTCCTCAACTTCTACTTGACACCGGGCAAGGGACACGGCTACGAGTTCAACCTGGTGTTGATCGCGATGGCGGTGTCGATTCTCATCGGTGGCGCGGGCGCGCTGTCGATCGATCGGCTCATCGCGCCGTACGGCGGGTAGCCTCTGATCGGCTTCGTCGCGCGGAGCATCGTGAACGCCGCCATGATCTACCTGGCGGCCCAGGTCGTCCCGGGCATCACCCTGCGGGGCAAGCCGCTCTGGCCCGCCCTGCTGGCCGGACTGGTTCTGGCCCTCGTCAACGCGGTCGTGAGGCCCGTCCTGAAGCTGATCACGCTGCCGCTGACGCTCCTCACGCTCGGCCTCTTCCTGTTCGTCCTCAACGCGTTCTGCCTGTGGCTGACGTCGGCCGTCGTCCCGGGCTTCGACATCCACGGCTTCCGGGCGGCATTCCTCGGCGCCTTGTTGATCTCGGTGGTGAGCTGGGCGCTGACGGTCTTCGTGAACGACAGCGGCCGCCTGGGCCGCCTCTAAGAGTCTGCTCTGCGTCAAACCGCAGGGGTAGGCGGCGTTCAGCCGCCTACGCCGCGCGGCCGCCTTCTTCGCTGAGAGCCGTGATGACGTAGGTGCCGCTCTTCTCGTCACGCTCGAGCGTGACGATCTTCTGCTTGGCGGCGTCCTCGAGGAGCTTGGAGAAGGTCGCGAACCCGTAGTACGTCTCGTTGAAGGCCGGGTTCTTCCGGATCATCGTCTGCTTCACCATCGACCCCCAGAGCGTCTCCTTGTTCTCGCGCTGGAGCGCCTGGATGGCGTCGATCAGCTGGGCCATGGCCTCGGCCTTCTTCTCCGGCATCCCGCGCAGCAGGGTGGTCTTCTTCGTGTCGCGGATGAGATCTTCGTAGAAGATGAACTCGTCGCAGTTGGCCACCAGCAGATCGGACGAGGACGACTTGACGCCGAGGCCGATCACGTAGCGGTCGTTCTCGCGGAGCTTGGAGACCAGCGGCGAGAAGTCCGAGTCGCCGGAGACCAGCGCGAAGGTGTCGATGTGCGTCTTGCCGTAGGCGAGGTCGAGGGCGTCGACGACCATGCGGATGTCGGCGGAGTTCTTGCCGCTATAGCGCGACTGCGGAACGTCGATCAGCTCGATCGCCCACTCGTGGAACGGCCGCTTGTACTCGGTGAACCGGTTCCAGTCGGCATAGGCTCGCCGGACGATGATCTTGCCCTTCTCCAGGAGCCGCTCGAGGACCAGCTTGATCTCGAAGGCCTTGTACTGGGCCTCCTTGACGCCGCGGGCGATGTTCTCGAAGTCGATGAACAGCGCCAGCTTTCGTTCCCCGTTCATCCCTGCGATCCTTTCGTCCGGCGCTCCGCCCCGCCGGGCGCCCGACTGAGGTCGATTATACGGCGCGACTCCACCCGCCAGAAAGCTTCTGGACGCGTTGTATAGTGAGCCCGATGAGCAACGGGCTCGGCGCGCGCCGCCGGACGAGGGCGGGGATGACGGGGCGAAGGCCCCGATGAAGCCAAAACTCGATCCGGCGCTCGCCGTTCGCGTTCCGCCGGGTCAGATCCTGACGGCGAAGTGGCCGGTGCTCACCTACGGCCGCACGCCCCGATTCGATCCCGCCCGCTGGACGTTCCGTTGCTACGGCCTGGTCGAGCACGAGACGACGTGGACCTGGCCGGAGTTCCTCGCGTTGCCGCGGATCACGATCACCTCCGACATCCACTGCGTGACGCGCTGGTCGAAGCTCGACAACGTCTGGGAAGGCGTCCCGATTCAGGAGATTCTGAATCGGGTCAAGCCGCGCGCCGAGGCCACGTTCGTCATGCAACACGCCGACCCGGACTACACGACCAACACCGCGCTCGTCGACCTCGTGCAGGACGACGTGATCCTCGCCCTCAAGCACAACGGGCGCGAGCTCGAGCCCGATCACGGTGGGCCCATGCGGCTGGTGGTGCCCAAGCTCTACTTCTGGAAGAGCTCGAAGTGGCTCCGCGCCTTCGAATTCCTCGACGTCAACCCGCCCGGATTCTGGGAGCAGAACGGCTACCACATGCACGCCGACCCGTGGACCGAGGAGCGCTACTCCGACCAGGAGACGCGCGCCATGCAGCAGATGCGGGCTGATGCCGCACGCAAACTCCGCGACCGGTAGTGCTCAGGAGGCGAGGAAGTCGTCGAGGAGGGTGCGGAAGGCGGTGGGTTGATCGCCCGGGACCGTGTGGCCGGCGCCGGGGACTTCCGCCAGGCGAGTGTTGGGGTTTTCGTCGAGCATGCGCTTGGCGGTCTCGGCCGACAGCACGTCCGAGTCGCCGCCGCGCACCAGAAGAATCGGGCAGGCGATGTCGCGCCAGAGCGGCCAGAGGTCGATCGGATCGCGCCAGGTGCCCGAGCGTACGGCCTCGCGCAGACCGCGATCGTATTTCCAGGTGAAACCGCCCTCCACAGGCCTCGTGCCGTGCTGCACCCGATGCAGGAGCATCGCCTCGGTGTAGAGCGGGTTGGTCACGCGGTGGAAGGCCAGCGCGTGCTCGAGGCTCGTGAACAGCTCGGGCGATTTCGCCATGAGCGTGCCAACACGGACGAGGCCGGCCTCGGAGATGTCGGGCCCGATGTCGACGATCACCAGCCGGTCGACGCGCCGCGGCGCCTGGCCCGCAAAGGCGATGGCCACCCGCCCGCCCATCGATAGCCCGACGATCGAGACCCTGACGAGGTCGAGCGCGTCGGCGAACGCGGCGAGGTCGGCGGACATCGCCGCGACGGTATAGTCGCGATCGGTCGCGGGCTCGGAATCGCCGTGACCCCGCTGGTCGAGGGCCAGGACGCGATAGCGGGTGGCGAGCGCGGCCGCCTCCTCGTCCCACGTTCGCGCGTGACCGGTGACGCCGTGGAGCATGACAAGCGCCGGGGACGTCGGCGCACCCCATTCCGTGTAATGAAACCGCCGGCCGCGCAGTGTGATGGTCCGGTCGTAGTGCATAATCGATTCTAGCAGGCGGTCGTAGACTTCTAGATATCGGCGATGGTCCACATCGAGCGAGTCCGGCCCGTCATTGCCGTTCTGTTCTGCCTCGCCCTGGGCGCCTGCTCGCTATCGCCCGTGCCGCCTCCGACGCAGCCCTCCGGTGTCACGCAGCAGCTGCTGATGCGGTCCCTCGAGCGCGCGCTCGGCCAACTGGACATCGAGCGATTGAAGAGCCAGACCGTCACCGTGGAGGTATTTCATCACGTCGGTCCTGAAGCCCTGGTCAAGGAGTTCGTCGTCACCTGGCTCCGGGCCCGCGGTGTGCGCACCGTGTCGGAGTCGCCCGACCTCAAGGTGAAAGCCTTCGCGAGCGTCCTGGGCACCGACAACGACCAGGCCCTGGTCGGGATTCCCGCGTTCCAGGCGCCGGTGGTGAACGTCCCGGTTCCGGAGATCGCGTTCTTCAAGTGGCAGCGCAATCGGGGCGTCGCCGAGCTTCGGCTCTACGAGTTCGACGGCAAGACCGACGCCATCGTCCACGCGCCGCCGATCGCCACGGGCCGCGCGAAGTTTGACAAGTACACGGTCCTGCTCTTCATAGGATTCACCGTGTCCGACGTCGACGAGCACGACTGAAGGAGCGGTTCGGCGCCGGAACCTGCTACGATCCGCACGATGGAGGCGCGCGCTCACCGGCAGACCGCCGCGGCACGCTCGCGCGGGCGGCTGACCGCGACCCTGGCGCTGACGTGCGGATTCCTCATCATCGAGGTCGTCGGGGCGCTCTGGTCCGGTAGTCTCGCGCTCCTGGCCGACGCGGGCCACATGCTCGCCGACGCGGGCGGCCTCGGACTCGCCCTGTTCGCGATCTGGATCGCCGGACGCCCACCGACGCCGGCGAAGACCTACGGCTACTACCGAGCCGAGATCCTCGCCGCGTTCGTCAATGCGATCGCGCTGCTCGTGGTCGCGGGCGGGATTCTGTTCGAGACCTACCGGCGCCTCCTGGCGCCGCCCGCGATCCTCGGGGGCCCCATGCTCGGCATCGCCGCCGTCGGGCTCGTGGTGAACCTGGTGTGCGCCGGGATGCTCCACGGCGCGGCCGCGACGAGCCTCAACGTCCGCGCGGCGTACCTCGAGGTGCTCGGCGACGCGTTGAGCTCCATCGGCGTGGTGGTCGCCGCGGCCCTCGTCGTCGTGACGGGCTGGACGCTCGCCGATCCGCTGGTGAGCGGCGCGATCGCCCTCGTCATCGTGCCGCGCACGTGGCGCCTCTTGCGGCAAGCCGTCAACGTCCTCTTGGAGGGGACGCCGGCGCACCTGAATCTGGGCGAGATCGAGGACGCGATGCGCTCGGTGCCGGGCGTGCGCCGCGTCCACGACTTGCATGTGTGGACGCTCACCTCGGAGCGCGAAGCGATGAGCGCCCACGTCGTCGTCGACGACGTCCGCGACAGCGAGCGATTGCTGGAGACGCTCCACGCCGTCATGCATGCCCGCTTCGGGATCGATCACACGACGATCCAGCTCGAGACGGAGCCACCGGCGGTGCTCCGTATCCAGGGACCGAGCTCGGCGTAGCAATCCGGTATAGTTGCCGCGGGGAGGCATCCATGGCGACATACGCGCTCACGGACAAGGCGGTCGTGCTCCGACCCGAGGACGACGTCGCGGTCGCGAAGGCTGAGCTGGCCGCGGGCACGATCCTCGAGGATGGCGCCACCCGCATCGAGGTCCGTCAGGACATCAAGCCCGGCCACAAGGTGGCCCGCCGACCGGTGGCCACGGGCGTTCCGGTCCGGCGTTACGGTCAGGTGATCGGCTTCGCCACCTCCGACATCGCCGTCGGCGACCACGTCCACACCCAGAACCTCGGCATCGGCGAGCTCCACGCGGATCGCTACGAGATCGGGGTCGACGTGCGCCCGGTCGACTTCTATCCGCCCGCGCAGATGCGGACCTTCGACGGGTACAAGCGGGACGACGGGCGGGTCGGCACGCGCAACTACGTCGCGATCATCTCCGGGGTCAACTGCTCGGCGAGCGTCAGCCAGTTCGTCAAGGACCGGTTCCGCGACGTGCAGAAGGACTACCCGAACATCGACGGCGTCCTGGCGATCACCCACAAGTCCGGGTGCGGCACCAAGCTCTTCGGCGAGGACCACATGGCACTGCAGCGCGTGCTGGCGGGCTACGCCAAGCATCCGAACGTGGCCGCGTACATTCTGGTCGGACTCGGCTGCGAGACGAACCAGGCCGCGGTCATGGTCGAGCGCCAGCGGATGGCGGCGCCGGGTCATCCCGAGCGCAAGCCGACCGTCATCAATATCCAGGAGGCGGGCGGCATCCGGAAAACGGTCGATCGCGCCGCGCAAGAGGTCGCGAGGCTCTTGCCGTTCGCGAACGAGGCGCGGCGCACCCCGCAGCCGATCTCGGAGCTAGTACTCGCCACCAATTGCGGCGGCTCCGATGCGAACTCCGGAATGACCGCCAATCCGGCGCTCGGCTGGGCGGTCGACGAGCTCGTGCGCTACGGCGGCACCGGCGTGCTGGCGGAGACTCCGGAGATCTACGGCGCCGAGCACCTGCTGATCCGGCGCGCCATCAACGAGGGCGTCGCCAAGAAGCTCATCGATCGCTACAAGTGGTGGGAGTGGTACTGCCGCGGGATCGAGGCGATGGACAACAATCCGGCGCCGGGGAACAAGGCCGGCGGGATCACGACGGTGTTCGAGAAATCGCTGGGCGGTGTCACCAAGGGCGGCACGACGCCGATGATGGACGTGTTCCTCTACGGCGAGCCGATCACCACGCGCGGCTTCGTGTTCATGGACACGCCCGGCCACGATCCGGTGTCGATCACCGGACTGGTCGCCGGCGGCTGCAACATCATCTGCTTCACGACGGGCCGCGGCTCGGTGTTCGGGTGCAAGCCCGTGCCGTCGATCAAGCTCGCCACCAACTCGCTGATGTACCGCCACATGGCGGAAGACATGGACATCAACTGCGGCGTGGTCCTCGAGGGCACGCCGATCTCGACGGTGGGCCGTCAGATCTTCGAAGAGGTGATCGCGGTGGCCTCGGGCCGGCGTTCGAAGAGCGAGCTCTCCGGTGTCGGCGAGGAAGAGTTCGCGCCCTGGATCATCGGCCCGGTGATGTAGCGCCGGCCACCGGGCGCTCGCGGGTCATGCCCGTCCGAGGCGCCCCGCCGACCAGACGGTCGGAGAGCCAGCGCGCGGCGTGACCGCCGGCGGCCGCGTACGCGACGGTGAGCGCGAGCGCGGCCGCGGTCTCGAGGGCGGTCGGGGTGAGCGGCGCGTACGCCGGCAAGGTCGAGAGAAACCACGTGTACGCGGCGAGCACGGCCACGCCGTAGGCGATGGCCGCCGCGCCCGGCCGCCGGCGCGGATCGGCGAGGGCCATCACGGCCGCGGGCCCGAGCGGCAGCGCTACCCTCAACGCCCAGGCCGGCGGCGGCCCCGTCTGGTTCTTCTCCGCGATCTCGCGCCCCACCGCGATGGGCGAGCTCGAGTCCTTGGCAATCTCCTCGCCGATGAAGGACACGGGCTGCAGGATCGCGAATCCGGCTCGCGCCACCTGATGGCCCACGATCCCCACCGCAAAGGACAGGAGCACCGCGGCGACCGGCGCCCAGCGCAACCCGGACAGCCGAGCCGCCGTCACGAGCGGCAGCGGCAGGACCAGCGCCGCGAGCATCGCGAAGGTGTGGAACAGGACGCCACCATACGAGTAGGCGAGGAGCCACGACGGGTCCAGGGTGACGCGAATACCGCCGTAGAGGAGCGCGCCGGCCAGCAAGAGCGCGACGCGCCCCGCCCAGCTCCCGAGCGGGTACACCTCGATCGCGACGACGAGACAGCCGAGGGTGCTGACGGCCGAGCCGAACAGCGCGAGGAGATGCGGCGGGCTCCAGAGCGTCACGTCGAGGCCGAAGAGCCGATGCCAGAGGTCGTCGATCGGCGCCGCCAGCACGACGAGCACGAGCCCCAGCGCCGCCAGACGAAAGCCGCGCGTGGTCGCAATGCCGTTGAGCCACTCGTACGCGAGAACGCCCCAGGCGAGCACGAGAGCCGCGGTGACGCTCGAGTAGATCATCAAGTGGGGCGCGATCCAGAACGAGTCGCGCCCGATCGTCATGTGCCACTGGATGTCCCAGCCGAGCCCCCAGGCTCCGACGAGCTTGGCGAGCAGCGAGCCCCAGAGGACGACACGGCGGTAGGTGGCGGTCGTACCATCGCTCACGACTGCACGACCGTGACGATCAGACCGATCGACGCGAGGATGTTACCGACTCGCACGCACTCCCTCTCGGCGCCCACCTTGACCACGGCCTTGCCGGTGTTGTGGACCTGCCAGGCCAGCTCCCAGCCCTTGGCTTCGCTGCAGCCGATCGCTTTCTGGAGCTGCTTCACGACCTGCTCGAAGGTGTGGCAGTCGCAGTTGTGAAGGATCGTCATCCACGGCGGCGCGACGGCCTCCTGTTCGACCTCCGCGACGTCCGCCTCGGGTGAGGCCTTCTCGACCATCCCTTAGACTACCCTACGGGTTCCAGAAAGCGCCCGCGCTCCGGCTTGATCCTCATCCCGGCGGGAGTATAACGATTCTCTGCTCCTCCATCTCCCGGGCGCGGGATTCGCCCGCCGCGAATCGCATGGTTCACCCGATGGAGTCGCGGTCGACTCAATGTGAGGGTATTCGACGACGATCGAGGATCTGGAACCGACGGAGAGCCCGATTCCTCGTACGACCATCCTATCGACGCCGGCCGCCCAGGAGCCCCCGCCGGACGGCCGGCGTGATCGTTCGATCTTCGGGCCCGCGATGCTCCTGATCGGCGGGCGCTCCGTCGCCGTCGCCATCACGTTCATCGTCCCGTTAGTCTTGGCCCGCATCCTGGCACCGTCCGTCTTCGGGACGTACCGGCAGCTGCTGTTGATCTTCACGACGATCTACGGCATCGCCCAGCTGGGGATGGCGGAGAGCCTCTTCTATTTTCTCCCGTCCGATCCGAAACGAGGGGGCGCCTATGCCGGCAACGCGATGCTGGCGCTGGCCGCCGCCGGCGCCGGAGTGGTCGTGTTGCTCACGAGCCTCGAGGACTCTCTCGCGGTGGCCTTGGGGAATCCCGCGCTGCAAGGCCTGGCCGCTCTGGTGGGCGGCTACCTCGCCCTCATGCTGGTGTCGGCGCCGCTGGAGACCATTTTGATTTCACGAGGTCGACACACGCTCGCGTCGACCAGCTACGCGCTGTCCGACGTCGGGCGAGCGCTGCTGATGCTCCTTCCGGCACTCGTCTGGCGACGCCTGGACGCGCTGTTCGTCGGCGCCATCGTGTTTGCCGCGCTCCGTCTCGCCGCCGCCATCGTCTATTGTCGCCGCGCGTTCGGTGCGGGCTTCCGAGTCGATCCGTCGGACCTCGGCAAGCAGCTCGCGTACGCGTTACCCCTGCAGCTCGCGGCCGCCCTGGAAATCGTGCAAGCGAATTTCCATTCCTATGTCGTGTCGAGCCGCTTCGACGCTGCGGCCTTTGCGGTGTATTCGATCGGCTGCCTGCAGATACCCCTCGTCGACCTCATCGCCAGCTCCGCGTGCGGCGTCATGATGGTCAGAATGCGCGAGCGAGTGACCCGGGGCGAGCCGGAAGCGATCATGCCGATATGGCGCGACACGACCCGGAAGCTGGCTCTGCTCCTCGTCCCGCTGCTGTGCGTGCTGTGGATCACCGCGCACGATCTCCTCGCCCTGCTCTTCACCGAGGTCTACAGCGCGGGCGTCCCGGTCTTTCGCATCTGGTTGGGCGTGCTGCTGCTGGCCGCCATTCCCGCCCATGGCCCGCTGCGCGTGCTCGACGATACGCGTTTCCTGGCGCTGCAGACACTGGTGAAGCTCGTGGTCGTTGCCGTCTTCACGATCGGCTTTCTCTCAGCCTTCGGGCTGCCGGGCGCGGTGCTCATCGCCCTCGGCGCAATGCTGATCGGGAAATCGATGCTCCTGAGTCGGCTCGCGCGGCGAACGGGGAGCCCGCTTTCGCGGGTACTTCCATGGAGGAGCTATGCGGGCATCCTCTTCGCCGGGGCGGCGGCGACCGTGCCGGCGGTGGCCGTGAGGTCGGCCGCCAATTCGAGTATCGAGCGGTTGGCTCTGGCCGGCGCGGCGTATGTGATCGCCTACGCGGTCATCGTCTGGTGCTTCGGGATGCTCGATCCTGCCGAAAAGCAGCGCGTGCTCAGCCTCGTGCGGCGGGGCGGAAGCCGGAGTACCGACCCACGTACGTGTCGTGTCGCCTGAAGGCGTTCTCATCCAGGACTCCCCGCATCCGAATCAGGCACTCCCCTGATTGGGGGAGGCGGTTTCCCTGCGTAGCCTAGCGGGCAGGCAGGGGAACAACCGTGGCCGAGAACGGGGCACACAAGGCTGTCACGACCGGTGGGCTTCAACGACGCCGCCTCACGACAACCCTGAGCTCCTCGTACGAGGTGATCCTGTCCGAGAACCTGCTGGATCCCAAGAGCACGCTTCCGCTCCCCAGCGCGCTCGCGCCCCGAGCCGTCCTCCTCGTCACGACGCCGACGGTCATGAAGCTGTACGGACGCCGAGCCAGCGAGACTTTCCGCCAGGCCGGCTTCAGTCTCGACACGCTCGTGCTCCCGTGTCGCGAATGGACGAAGACACCGACGCAGGTGATGCGCGTGTGCCGTGCCGCGCTCCGCCATCGGCTCGACCGCTCCGGGGCGCTCGTCGCGCTCGGCGGCGGCGTGTGCATGGACATCGTCACGGTCGCCGCATCGTCGATCCGACGCGGCATCGGCTGCATCCGCATCCCGACGACCCTGATCGGACAGATCGATGCCGGGCTCGGCGCGAAAGGGGCGGTGAATTTTCTCGGTCACAAGAGCTATATCGGTTGCTTCTATCCCCCCGAGTTCACCCTCGTCGATCCGGCGACGCTTCGCACCCTCCCCAAGCGCCACCTGCGGTCGGGCCTCGCCGAGATGATCAAGATTGCGCTCGTCCGCGACGAGCGCCTGTTTCGCCTCGTCGAAGCGCACGCGCCCCAGTTCGTCGCCTCCGGGTTCCAGAGGCCACGCGCCGACTCGCTCGAGGCGTTGTGGCGTGCCGCCACCGCCATGCTCGATGAGCTCGAGCCGAACCTCTACGAGAACGTGACGCACAAACGATTCGTCGACATGGGGCACACGTTCAGCCCGTTGATCGAGTCCGCCTCCGGCTTCGAAATCTCGCATGGCGAGGCGGTGGCGATCGATATCGCCCTCAGCGCCGTGCTCGCCTCCCTGATGGACTGGCTGGCCGACGCGGAGTGCATGCGGATCATCCATACACTCGCCAAGTCCGGGCTTCCCATCTATTCACCCCTTCTGACGCGACGTCTTTGCCTCGACGCCCTCGCCGAGGCCTTGCGCCACCGCCGGCACCTCGTGCTTCCGACGCGGATCGGGCAGGTGGCGTTCGTCGAAGACGCCGACGGCTGTTCGACCGCGATGCTCGACGCCGCTCTCGACCGGCTGGAGACCCTGGGAGACGATCGTGGCGTCTGCGAGGCCGCACAGGAAATCGGCGCCCATGCCTGACCGTTGTCTCGTGTTCGATCTCGGTGGCACGACCTTGAGGGCTGGCGTCTATGATCCGAGCGTCGACGCCTTGCGCCAGGTCGTGCGTCGCGCGACGCCGAGCCATTGGACCGTCCCGGTGGCGTCCCCGGAACAGATCTACGCGCGCGTCTTCGAGGAGATGGAAGACCTGGCCCAGAGCGTCCTGCAGAATGCCAGCCCGACGATCGTCTCGCTGGCCTTTCCCGGGCCGATCGACCCTGCCGGAAACGCGCTCGCCGCCCCCACGGTATTCGGCGGCCCGTTGCGCACCCGATTTCCGCTCCGGAACGACCTGGTACGCCGCTGGCCGGACGCCCGAGTCACGGTGCTGAACGACTTGACCGCCGCGGGTTATCGCTATCTTCGGGCCCCGAGCGAAGACCTGTGCGTCGTCACGGTGAGCTCCGGGATCGGTCACAAGCTATTCGTCGACGGCCGGCCCCTGCTCGGCCGACGGGGATGCGGGGGCGAGATCGGACACCTGCGTGTCGACTTCTCCGCGGACGCGCCCAGCTGTGATTGCGGCGGGGCCGGGCACCTCGGCGCCGTCGCCTCGGCGCGAGGAGCCCTCGCGCTCGCGCGCCGCCGGGCCGCACGGGAACCGCACGCCTTCCGTCGGTCAATACTGGCTGGCGGGGCCGGCGGGGATCCCGACGCCTTCGACACTCGCGCGCTCGTCGCCGCCTTTCACGCGCACGACGACTGGACGTGCGCGGTGATTCGAGACGCTGCCCGGCCGCTTGGTCAAGCGCTGGCGGGCCTGCACCTCGGTGTCGGGGTCGAACGGTTCGTCGTCATCGGGGGCTTCGCGCTCGCTCTCGGTGAGCGGTATCGCCAGGAGCTGGTCGACGCCATGGCGGCAAGCGCCTGGAATCTGGACACGGACTGGAATGCCATGCTCGAGCTGGGCATCAACGATGACGACGCGGGGCTGCTCGGCGCCGGGCGCTTCGCCACGATCGAGGGGTGACATGGCGACGATGCACGTCGCGCGCTACAACTATCGGGATCAGTTCGGCGCGGATCCGACCCCGCTCATCGAGCACGTCCGCGAGATGCTTCTGGCGGGACGTTACATTCTCACGGGGGAGGTCGACGGGTTCGAATCGGATTTCGCCGCCTTTCTCGGCGTCCAGCACGCGCGGGGCGTCAATAGCGGCACCGACGCGTTGACCATCGCGCTTCGCGCGTGCGGCGTGACACACGGCGCCGAGGTCATCACGCAGGCCAACACGTTCCATGCGACCGTCGCCGCGATCCAGCTGTGCGGCGCTCAGCCTGTTCTGGTCGACGCCGAGGAGCTCTCGTTTTCGCTGGACGCCCGACAGCTGGCCGGCGCGATCACCCCGCGGACACGCGCGGTCATTCCGGTGCATCTCTACGGCCAGCCGGCGCCCATGGGCGCCATACTTGCCCAGGTGCGCGACGGGCGCATCGCGGTCATCGAGGACGCGGCGCAAGCCGTGGGAGCGCGCATCGACGGCCAGCCCGTCGGGAGCTTCGGCGCGGCCGCCTGCTTCAGCTTCCATCCGAGTAAGAATCTCGCCGCCGCGGGCGACGGCGGCGCTGTCGCGACGAACGACGCGGATCTCGACCGACAGGTCCGCCTCCTGCGGGAGCTGGGGCAAGACGGCCAGAACCACCACGTCGTCGTCGGGCTCAACAGCAAGCTCGACGCGATCCAGGCCGCGGTGCTGCGCTACAAGCTGCCGAGCCTCCCGGAGTGGAACGCGAGGCGCCGCGGGGTCGCGGCGGCGTATCGCGAGCGTCTCGCCGACCTGCCGTTGCGCTTTCAGCGCGTCGAGCCGGCTGATGAGCACGTCTACCATCTGTTCCAGGTCCGTACGGAGCGCCGCGACGATCTCCTGCGCCATGTTCGCGCGGCGGGCGTCGACGCGGTCGTGCGCTATCCGACGCCCATTCACTTGCAACCCGCGTTTGCCGACCTCGGATGGCGGAAGGGGGATTTCCCGGTCGCCGAGCGTCTCGCCGCGGAGCTTCTGTGCCTTCCCATCCGCCCCGACCTCAGGCAGGACGAGATCGACTATGTTGCCGACTGCGTTCAGGGCTTCTTCCGCGGCCGATGAGGGCGCGATTGACGGTACTCGGTGGCAGCAGCCCGTCGACGCTCGCCCTGATCGACGCCCTCGTGGCGGTGGGCGGTCCGCCCTCTCTCGCGGAGGTGACCTTGTATGGCCGCGACGCCGACCACCTGAGCGCGGTGGAGCGTTACGCGCGGGCCAGACTGACCGGGCTCGTGCCGAAGGTCCGCAGCACCCTTCGCCTTGAGGAGGCGCTCGAGGGCGCCACCTTGGTGCTGCATCAGATTCGCTACGGCGGTCTGGAGGGGCGCTCGGACGACGAAGCGTTCGCCGAAGCCTGCGGCGTGGACGCGGACGAGACGCTGGGGCCGTCGGCCCTTCGGTGCGCGCTGAGAATCGCCCCCGCGCTGACGCGCCTGAGCCGCGCCCTGACTCAGACCTGTCCCGACGCCCGGGTGATCAACCTGGTCAATCCGCTCAGTGTTTCGACCGCCCTCCTGGCCGCCTCGGGCGTCCGCTGCCTCGGCGTATGTGAGCTCCCGCTCGTCACCGCCCAGCAGGCCGCACGCGTTCTCGGGGTTCCCCTCGCGTCGCTCGGATGGGCGTACGACGGCTTGAACCATCGAGGGTTCATCCACGATCTCACGATCGAGGGCCACGATCAGCTGCCCCGGCTCCTCGAGCGGCTCGGCGGGGAGACGATCAACGGCATCCCTCGCGACGTCATCGAAGAGCTCGACGCCCTGCCGCTGAAGTATTTCCGCTTGCTCCTTACGGGACACCGTTCGACGGTAGGCCGGGCCTCGTTTCTCATGGAGCTTGGCGCGCACGTCTTCCGTGAGCTCCGGGAATCGCATCCCGCCGCGCCGCCGAGCCTCGCGCGACGCGACGTGCGGTGGTATCCCGATGCGGTCGTCCCGGCGATTGTCGCCCTCACCTCCAGCGAGCCGCGGCGCATCGTGGTGACCCTCCCACGAGCACACGACGTCGCCGTCGAGGTCCAGGCCGACGTCTGCGCGACCGCCATCGAGCCGGCGCCGGGGCCGCCGCCGAAGCGCCGCGTCTCCGCCTGGCTCGACCGCTTCGCGCGCCACGAGCGAGCCGTCTTGAGAGCGGTCGCGGAGCCTGAGATCGACACCCTGACGACCGCACTGGCCGCGGATCCGCTGCTCGCGAACGTCGACGTGATGCCGTGGGCGCGCGCGTTGTGCAGCTATGCCCGGCAGGAGGGCGCACCCTCGTGGGCATTCGCGTAGCGGTCCTCGGCTGTGGAAGGATGGGTCGCCAGCGGGCTCGCGCCACGCTGAGCCTCGGAGGGCGCGTCGTGGCGGTGTGCGACCCGGACCTTCCGCGCGCGCACGAGGTCGCCGCGCTCGCGCCCGGAAGCACGGTGCTCACGGACTGGCGCGAGCTGGATCTGGCCTCGATCGACGGCGTCTTCGTGTGCACCCCGCCCAGCGCGCGCGGGGAGGTCGAGGTGAGCGCGCTCGAGGCCGGGGTCGCTGTCTTCGTGGAGAAGCCGATCGGCCTGTCGGCGGCGCAGAGCGCCGCGGCCCTCGAGGTCCTCCGGCGCAAGCCGGGGATCACGGCGGTGGGATACATGAATCGCTATCGACCCTCCGTCCAGGCCGCGCGCGACGCACTCGGCGGGAAGGCTATTCTCGGGCTATCGGGTAACTGGGCCGGCACGCGCTATGCCGTGCCCTGGTGGGATCACGAAACGCTCTCCGGTGGCCCCGTCAACGAGCAGGCCACGCATCTGGTCGACCTCGCCCGATATCTCGTCGGCGACGTCCGAGAGGTTCACGCGATGGCCGGCGGACGGCCCGGGCCGCACGGCGCGCCCGAGGCCGCCACCGTGAGCCTCCGATTCGCCGGAGACGCGCTCGGGACCGTGCTGTACACCTGCCAGGCACGCCAGAAGACGATCAACCTCCAGGTGATCACCGAAGACAGAAGCGTGTGCCTGGAGGGATGGGATTTTCGGCTTCGACGCGACGATGGCCGGCTCTTTCCGGAGGCGGAGCCGGAGCGGGACAAGATCTTCGAGCTCGAGGTCGCGGCGTTCTTCGATGCGATCCGCAAGGATTCGACCGCGCCGATCCTCTCCGATTTGCCGGACGCGATGCGAACGCAGGGGACCGTCGACGCGATCCGCCGGTCGCTCAAGAGCTCGAGGATCGAGCCGGTGGATTGATCGGCCATGGACACCAGCGAGCGGGCCGCACGGGTCACCGGCGCTGAGGACCTCGGCCGCTGCGCCGTCTGCGACCGTGTGTCGGCGCTCGTGGTGTGGCGTGAGAACGGATACGAGGGACGCGCCTGTCGCTGCGGCACGGTGTACGCGACGCCGCCGCCACCGCTCGGCGCCGTCGACCCCACCGTCGATGGGCATCCCGACAGCTACTACGCCGTCCCGGCCCGGCGGCGGGTGCGCTGGATCCAGCGATATCGCCCACGCGGCCGGATCCTCGACATCGGGTGCGGTGAAGGGCACTTCCTCGCCGCCGCGCAGGCGGCGGGCTACGACGTTGCCGGGATCGAGCCCCATCCCGGGCGCGCCCGGCGCGCGGCGGCGCGTCTCGGCGCTCCGGTGGAATGCGCCCTTCTCGAGTCGTGCGGCCCGGGCGAGGCCGCGTTCGACATCGTGTATCATTGCGATCTCCTGAGCCACTTCGCCGATCCCATTGCGGCGCTCCGAAAAATGAGAGGATTCCTCGGGCCCGACGGTGTCCTCGCCTTCGAGGTCGGGCTGCTCGGAGGGATCGCGCCCTGGTGGTACACGATGATCGGCACCATCGGGTATCCGCAGCATCGCTGGCTCTATTCCGCACGCTCGCTTCGAAGGCTGCTGGCCCGTGCCGATCTGGAGCTGGCGTGCACCGCGCACTTCGGTCTCGCCCCGGGCACGTTGTTCCTGGCCGGCGTCCGTTCGCTCGCTCGACGGTATCGACGCCTTCGGGGCGCGACCCAACGCCCAGGGCCTCCGGCGGCCGCGGCACGAGTGAGCGTCAGCAAGTTTGTCGACCGCACGGAGTCGTTCTGGCGCTACACCGTCGGGCGGCTCGCGCCACGCGTCGGGCCGGCCACGCTCTTCGCGATCGCGCGTCCTCGCCAGTGCGCGGGGACGCAGGGGCACGGATGAGCGCCGGGCAGCGCTTCTCCTTCGCCGGCCAGGGTTTTCACGCCGAGGTCGCCCATGGTGGGCGAGGCCCCATTCTCACGTCTCGCGTGTTCCAGGGACGTGACGTGAGCCACTGCCGCTTCGTCGACCTCTCCGTTGTCCCACCCGGGTCGGAGATCGGGGCGCACACGCACGACCACGACAACCACGAGCTCTACGTGATCGTGGCGGGGCGGGGGCTGATGGAGCTCGACGGCGAGGTCTTCGAGGTCGGCCCCGGCGACGTCGTCATGAATCGCCCGGGGGGAACCCACGGATTGAAAAACGTCTCCGGGACCGAGCTCCGGCTCGTCGTCGTCGAAGTCGCGGCCAAGGCCGCCGCCCCGGGATGACCCTCGCCATCATCATGGCCGGCGGGCGATCGGCGCGGATGCGGGCGACCGCCGGGCCGGCGCACAAGGCGCTGGTGCCGGTCCTCGGCGTGACCTTGCTGGAGCGGAACCTCTGCGCCCTGCTATCCAGGGGCTTCCGCCACATCGCCGTCGCCGTGAGCGCGCACGAGCCCGATGTCGAGCGCTACGTGCTTGGGCGTGCTCGGGCGCTCGCGACCGCCTGGAACGCGCGACTGGACTGCCTGAAGGAGACGTCGCCACGGGGAACGATCGGCGCCGTTGCCGGGCTCGATGCGATCGACGGATCGATCCTCGTGGTCAACGTGGACAACCTGACGGCCCTGCAGCTCGGCAAGCTCGTCGCGTTTCACGAGGCCTCGGCCGCCGCGATGACGGTCGCCTCACACATCGAGATGATGCGGGTCCCGTGCGGTGAGCTGCGAATCGTCGACGGCCTGGTCGCCGAGTATCTTGAAAAGCCCACCAAGCGCATCCCGGCGTCGAGCGGAACCTACGTGCTCGGCCCCAAGGCCCGGGCGATGCTGGACCCAGAGCGCCGGTGGGACGCGCCGGATCTGGTGAGCGCGCTCATCGGGCAAGGCGAGAGGGTCTGCGCCTTTCCGCACGACGCGCCCTGGATCGACGTGAACGACGCCGCGAGGTTGGGGCAGGCCGAGCAACTGATCGCCGAGCACATGGATTCGTTCGAGCACTGGGATGATGCCCCGCAACACGAAGTCGTCGCGCTCCTGGTGTTGTCGCCGTCGAGCGCGTTGCTCGTCCACCGGCCCGCCCGAGCGGCTCGGTATCCCGAGCGCTGGGACGTTCCGGGCGAGGAGCTCCACCGGGACGACACGACGCCGCGGGAAGCGGCCCGTCGGCTGCTCGCCCGCGTCGTCCCGGGAACTCGACTGGCGCCGGAATTCCTGGCGTCGTTCGACGACCTCGATGTCGCGACCCGCCGCCTCGTTCGGCACCACGTCTTCGTGGCGCACGCCGACGACGAGCCGTCGCCGCCGTCCTTCGACGCGCCGGCGCGATGGGTTGGCCGGCAGCGTCTGGAGCGACTCGGACCCCTGAGCGCGCCGCTCGTACGGTCGCTCGCCTGGGCGGAGAGACCTCGATGAGCGCCCGGGTGCGGGTCCTCTCGATCATCGACGATCTCGGTTTCGGTGGCGACGAGAACAGGCTCTTGTCCTTTGCGACCACGATCGACCGGGAGCGCTTCGAGCATCGAGTCGTCACGATCCAGCCGCCCCATTCATCGCGCTCCGAATCCTGGGCCATGCATCAGCATTACAACGCGGCCGGCGTACGACCCTCGTCGCTCCGCGGGGTCCCCGGGCCGCCCGTGACCGCCGCGAGGAACGCGCTCCACATCGTCGGCGCCGCGCGGCGCCTGCTCCACAAGGTGAACGACCTGCGCCGCGTCCTTCGCGAATGGCGGGCGGACGTCATCGACGCTCACCTCGAGCCCGCGGCTCTCGTCAGCGTTCTGGCCGGGGCGGCCAGCCGGACGGCCACCGCCGTGACGCTCTATAGCCCCGTCCCCCTGACACCATCACCCCTCTGGCCCGTGGTGGGGCATCTCGTCATGGGGATGGCGAGCGTGATCGTCACCGATTCCCAGGCACGGCGCCACGACATCACGCGCTGGATGCGACGGCCTCGGCGGCCTGTCCTCGTCGTGCCCAACGGGATCGCTCCTCCGCAAACGGCCCGCCCCGCGGACGAGATCCGGGCCGAGCTCGGCATACCGAGAGATCCGGGCATTCGCGTGATCGGTCAGGTGGCCGGGCTGGCGAAGCACAAGGGACATGTGGATCTGCTGGAGGCGGCGCGGCGCGTGCTCGCGCTCGCCCCGTCGACGATGTTCCTCCTCGTCGGGTTCCCGAAGGGCGATATCACGTATCGGCAGCGCCTCGAGCGGATGATTCGCGAGCTGGGGCTCGGGGACCGGATTCGACTCGTCAGCTATCCGGGACCGATTGGTGACGTGTGGAAGGTCATCGACATCCAGGTGCACGCGTCGACGTACGATTCGCTGCCGAATGCCCTCATCGAAGGGATGGCGCTGGCGAAACCCATCGTCGCCACCACCGTCGGGGGCGTCCCCGACATGCTGAAGCATCTCGAGTCGGCCCTGCTCGTCCCGCCTCACGACCCGGGAGCCATCGCGAGCGCGCTCCTGAGGCTCGTGAGGAACCCCGCGCTGGCCGCGCGCCTCGGGGCCGCGGCCCACCGGCGCTATCGTGCGGGTTATCAGCCGGCCGTCATGACGCGGGCCCTCGAAGGATGCTTCGCCGAGCTGGCCACCCGACGGCGGCGGAGGCTGGAGGAGCTCGCCGAGCTCCGCGGGAGCACCTGATGGAGCTCCTGCCATTGATCCGGGGGAGACAGCTCTTCGTCACGGGAGCCGGGGGATTCATCGGGTCGGCGCTGATCCAGCGCCTGGTGAGTCACGGGGCGCATGTTCGCGCGCTGACAACGGCGCCCCGGGAGGCCCCCCGGCGCGTCCCGCGTCAGGTCCGGAGCGTTCGCTGCGACGTGACGAATCTCTCCGCAATCGGCGCGCTCGCGCGCGACGCGGACACGCTCGTCCATCTCGCCGGACCGGCGTCCGTCACCGCATCGTTCGGATCATCGCGACACTACGTCCGCACGCACGTCCTGGGCACGGCGACCGTGCTCGAGGTGTGCCGACGACACGGGATCAAGCGCATCGTCTACATCTCCTCGGCGGAGGTGTACGGGCGGCCGCGGACCCCTCGCGTCGCGGAAGATGCCGCGCTCCGGCCGCTCTCTCCGTACGCCGCCGCCAAGGCCGGCGCCGAGAAGCTCGTCGAGGCCTTCTCGAGCGCGTTCGGCCTCGAGAGCGTGATCCTCCGACCCTTCGCGATCTATGGTCCCGGCCTCTCGAGCCGGTCCATGATCGGCACGGTCATTCGCCAGACGCGACGCGGTCACTCGGCCGTGTTGCGCGATCTTCGTCCGGTCCGTGATTTCTGCCACGTCGCGGATGTGGCGGACGCCATCGTCCGGGCGTGCACGGCTCCGCTCCCGCGCCTCACGATCTTGAACGTCGGAAGTGGCCGCGGGACGAGCGTCGCTCAGGTGGCGCGTCGGATCGCGCGACTGCGACGGCGCCGCATCCTGCTGCAAGTGAGCTCGACACCGCCCGAGTTCGCCGGTGACGCGATGGATCGGCTGGTCGCCGATCCCCGCCGGGCCGGCCAGCTGCTCGGATGGCGCGCGCGCACGCCCCTGGGCACGGGACTTCGGGAGACGATTCGCTGGATGGACGGGCGGTGAGCACGCGATTCTTCGTCACCGGGGCGCAGGGGTTCGTCGGTCGCTACGTCACGGCGCACCTCCTCACGAGCCGGCCCGACGCCGAGGTCCTCGGAATCGGCCGATCGCCCGAGCTCCGTGACACGTTCCCCCATTCGATCCGCTGGGCGGGCGCGCGACTGCCCGCGCCCCTGCCCACCGAGCTCGAGCTCACGTCGTCCCACCCCGCGTACCGTTACGCCTCGATCGATCTCAACGCCCGCGTCCCGCTGACGCGGGCGCTTCGAGCCTTTCGACCGCACGTCGTGATCCACCTCGCCTCGGCGTTGCGCGACGAGGCACCGATCGACCTGGTTCGAACAAACATCGAGGCGACGCGCGCGCTCATGGAGACCATCGCGGACGCCGAGCTGGATCTTCGCCGCCTCATCATCTGCTCGACCGGTGGGGTCTACGGGGCGCCCGGCGCCTCTCCGCTGCCCTTCGCCGAGACGGCCGCCTGCCACCCGCTGGACCTCTACTCCACAAGCAAGCTGGTCGCCGAACGCCTGTCTCGGGCGCTGGCCCTTCGCCATGGGATCAAGACGGTGTGGGCGCGTCTGTTCAACGTCGTGGGCGCCGGTGAGGACGATCGGCACGCGGGGCCCGAGTTCGCGCGTCAGGTGTCCGAGATCCGGCACGGCGTCCGAACCCCCATGGTCGACGTCGGCGATCTGCAGACGACCCGTGACTTCATCGACGTGCGCGACGTCGCCGTGGCGCTTTCGACGCTCGTCGACCACGGCGCCGCCGGGGGGACCTATAACGTCGCGACGGGCAGGGAATCGTCGACTCGATCGCTCCTGGATCTCGTTCTCGAGGCCGCTGGCCTCCAGGGTTCGATCGAGGTTCGGCGCCGCCCGACCAAGGGCGGCGGGCCGAGCCGCCACTTCGCCGATACCCGGCGCCTGCGGGCCCTGGGATTCGAGCCGCGCTTCGATCTGGCCCGGAGCGCGAGCGACATGGTCGAGTACTACATGATCAGGGTGACCGAAGCGGCACGCAGCTCGGCCGCCGGCAGTAACGTCGCGGGCGGCTCGCTGGACGTCCGATAGACGCTCCCACTCTCGAGGCGGCTCATCTCCCGAGCCCGGGCCGGCCTTCGACGGTCTCACGCGCGGTGAGTCGGCGGACGAGCTCGGCGCGGTCGGCGGCGTTGGTGGTCGGGGTGGAGGCCAGGCGGGCCGCGTCCCGATAGTAGCGCTCGACCGGGAACTCGCTCGTATAGCCGTAGCCGCCGTGCACGCGCATCGAGTCGAGCGCGACCTCGTACGCGGTCTCCGACGCGGATATCTTCGCGATGAGGGGCGCGTCGTCCGCGTCCGCCACGGCCGCGTCGTAGGCGAGAAGGCGCGCGGCCGTGATCCGGGTCGCCATACCGGCGAGCGCGAGCTGGATCGCCTGGTGGTGGGCGATCGGCTTCCCGAACGTCGTGCGCTGCTGCGAGTAGCGAAGCGCGGCCTCGAACGCCGCCTGAGCCAGGCCGACGCCCGTTGCCGCGACGCCCAGCCGCGCGACCCTGAAGATCGCCGCGCGGTGCTCGCCGGCACGGTCGACCTCACCACCGAGGAGATTTGGCGACGGGACGCGGCAACCTTGGAAGTGAAGCCGGCACGAGTCGAGGCCGCGTAGCCCGAGCGTGACCGCCGGCGCCTCGGCGCTGAAGCCGGGCATCTCGGGACCGACGACGAACCACGCGGCCCCGTCGGCCGAGAGTGCCTGCACCAGCACCGCGGCCGCGTGCGCGGCGTGGTCGACCGGCGGTGTCTCGCCGTCGAGGATCCAGCCGTCGCCGGCGCGCGTGGCTCTTATCCCGTCGCCGTACGCCACGGTACCCAGGAGCTCACCGCGTGCCATCGCCGGGAGGAGCCGCTCCCGCTGCTGAGAGGTTCCGAAGCGGGCGATGGCGTGAGTCGCGGTCAGGTGAGCCACGACGATCGCGGCCAGAGTGGCCGAGCCCCGCGCCAGCTCCTCGACGATCATCGCGGTCGTCCGCACGTCGAGCCCGAGACCTCCATACCCGGGATCGACGAGGGTCCCGAGGATGCCGAGGCCGGCGAGCGCGGTCACCAGGGCGGCCGGATGGGCATGAGCGATGTCGAGGTCCTGCGCGAACGGCACGACCTGCTTGTCGACGAGCTGGCGGACCGCGAGGACCATTTGCCGCACGTCCTCGTTCTCTCCCTCCCGGGAGGTCAGGGCCCCGAACCGCTCGCCGTAACGCTCGAGCAGGCTCTTGGCGATGATGGTCCGCTGGATCTCGTTCGTGCCCTCGCCGATGATCATCAGCGGAGTGTCGCGGTAGTAGCGTTCGACGTTCAGCGCGGCGAGGGCGCCGGCGCCTCCATGAAGCCGCAGGGCCTCGACGGCGACCTCCTGGGCCGACTCGGAGGCGAAGAGCTTCGCCATCCCCGCTTCGAGATCGCACCGCTCGCCGCGGTCCTTCATCGCGGCGGCCCACGACGTGAGGAGCCGCGCCGCCCGGAGCTTCGTGGCCATGTCGGCGAGCGCGGGTGGCGCCTCGGCGTCGATTCCGGCGAGGTGGGCGACCGTGTCGTCGTAGGCGGCCTGCGCGACCCCGACGGCGCGCGCGGCGATGTTGATCCGCCCGGCCTCGAGCCCGCCCATCACGTGCTTGAAGCCGCGCCCCTCGATACCGCCCACGAGGTTGGCCGAGGGCACCGCGCACTCTTCGAAGACCAGCTCGGCCGTGTCGACGCCCTTGTAGCCGAGCTTCGCGATCGATTTCACGACACGAAAGCCCGGGTGGCCCTTCTCGACGATGAAGCACGACATGCCGCGGTGGCGCGGCTCGGCCTTGGGATCCGTCAGCGCCAGGAGCGCCAGGGTGTTGCCCTCGCGGCCGTTGGTGATGAAGAGCTTGGTGCCGGTGATGAGGTACTCGTCCCCGCGGCGCGTCGCGACCGTGCGGATCGCCTGCACGTCGGTGCCGGCGTGCGGCTCGGTCAGCGCGAGGCCGCCTCGCGCCTGGCCGCGCGCGAACCGGGGAAGGAAGCGCTCGCGCTGGGGCTCGGTCCCGTGGTTCAGCACGATCAGCGCGGCCATCGTGTGACTGTTGATGACGCCCGCCAGCGACATCCAGCCTCGGCAGAGCTCCTCGATGACCCGCGCATACGTCCGGACGTCGAGGCCGAGACCGCCGTACGCCGTCGGAACCAGCGCGCCGAACAGACCGAGCTCGCGCATGCGAGCGACCAGGTCGTGCGGGTAGGCGTCTGCGTGCTCGAGCGCCGCGGCGACGGGACGGACCTCGGTCTCGACGAACTCGCGGACGGCGGCGACCACGGAGTGGTCCATGGGCGAACAGATACTACAATATGGGTCCATGCCGCTCGACGACCTGGTCCTCGGTCTGCAGGGTGCGTTCGATCGCCTCATCCGCCGGCTCCGGCTGGGGGCACCGCCGGTGCCCGGCCAGCGCCGGCTGCTGATCGTGCAGATCGACGGGCTCTCGCGCGCGGTCCTCGAGGACGCGATCGCCCGGGGGCGCGTGCCGTTCCTGGCGCGGCTGCTTCACCGTCGCGGCTATCGGATGGCACCGATGTGCGCGGGGCTTCCGACCTCGACGCCGGCCTTCCAGCTGGCCGCGATGTACGGCGTGCGGCCGGACATCCCTGGATTCCACTACCACGACAAGCGCCGCAAGTCGGACGTCTACTTCCCGCGGGGCGGGGACGCGGCCCACGTCGAGCAGACCCAGGCCGCGGGACGGCGGGGCATCGTGCAGGGCGGCGGGACGTATGGGTGCATCTTCACGGGCGGCGCCGCCAGCAATCTTCTGACCTTCGCGATGATCAAGCGCCCGACCGGGGCCGGGCTGATCCGCGCCGCCTCCAAGGTGGTGGTGATCCTCTGGGTCCTCGCGAAGGGGATGGTGGCCTCGACCTTCGAGGTCGCGCGCGCGCTGCTCCGCATGGTCGCCGATCCCGCGTCGGCCTCGATCGCCGGCTGGAAATGGCTCGCGCTCAAGCTCGGGATCTCGGTGTGGCTCCGCGAGCTCTTCACCCTGGCGGTCGCGCACGACATCTACGCCGGCGTTCCGACGATCTACGTCAACTACCTCGACTACGACGTCGCCGCCCACGCGTGGGGCCCGCGCCACCGCCGCGCGCTGCAGACGCTCCGGAAGGTCGACGCGTCGATCCATCGCCTGTGGCGCGTGCTCCGCCGCGTGCCCGAGCATCGCTACGATTTCTACGTGCTCTCGGATCACGGACAGGCCGCGACCCTGCCGTACCTCACGGTGACGGGCGGCCGGCGGATCGAGCAGTCGCTCTTCGAGGATTTCTTCGACACGGGCGGTGTGCACGCGGCGGCGCCGCCCGAGCGCCACCGCGGCGTCCTCGCCGGCGGCCTGGAGGTCTGGCGCGCCCACCGCGCGCCCGGGTTCTTCCAGCGCTTCGTGAACTATCTCGAGCGCGACTTCCCGTGGGTGCTCGGAGGCACTCGCTCGACACGAGAGCACGACGGCATCCGCGTCATCGCCGCGGGGCCGAACGCCTTCGTCTACTTCCTCGACACGGCCGAGCCGCTGACGCTCGAGCGGATCGATGCGCGCTTTCCGGCGCTGGCGGCGCGGATCTCGGCCGCGCCGGGCATCGGCATCGTGCTGGTGCGTTCGGCCTCCGGCCCACTCTGCTTCTGGCGCGGCGAGCGATACGGGCTCGACACGCTCGGCGCCGGCCCCTTCGCCAAGCGTCCCGACCTCGAGCGAGTGGTCGAGGGCATTCGCGATCTCATGACGATGCCCTCCGCGGGCGATCTGGTGATCTACGGCATCGATGCGCCCCAGGGCGACGTGTCGTTCGTGGCCGAGGTCGGGGCTCACGCGGGTCCGTCGATGGACGAGCTCCACACCTTCCTGATCCATCCCTCGGGCGTGACGGTCCCCACGCCGATCACGCACCCGGTCCAGCTCTACCCCCACTTCGCGCAGTATCAGACGGACGCGGCGTGAGACACCTCACGGTCGTGAGCTACAACATCCACCGCGGCGTCGGACTGGACCGTCGCCGCGACCTCGACCGGATCGCCGACGTCATCGGCGAGCTCGAGCCCGACGTGGTCGGGCTCCAGGAGGTCATCCGCGAGGACGGGGTCGCCGATGCCGATCAGGCGGCGTACCTGGCGTCGAGGCTCGAGATGACGGAGCTCGTCATGGGCGAGACGCGCGCGCATGGCTCAGGGATCTACGGCAACGTCGTCCTCAGCCGCGTTCCCGTGCTCGGCTCGGGTCGATGCGATCTGAGCTGCCGCATGCGCGAGCCGCGCGGCTGCCTGCGGGTCGATCTCGACGTCGACGGCACGCCGCTGCACCTGTTCAACTGCCACTTCGGCCTCGGGCTGCGCGAGCGCCGCGAGCAGCTCGGCCTGCTCGGCGAGTTCATCCGGGCCTCCGAGCGACTCGCCGGGCCACGGGTGCTCCTGGGTGACTTCAACGAGTGGCACCGCGGGCCGGTGACGCGCGGACTACGGCGCGAGTTCTCCTCGCCGATGCGCCGCCGCCGCACCCATCCGGCGATGTTCCCGCTGTTCGCGCTGGATCGAATCTACTGGGACGCCGAGCTCGAGGGCGAGCAGTTCAGCGTGCACCGGAGCCGCCTGGCCCGCGTCGCCTCCGACCATCTGCCCGTGGTCGCGCGGCTACGCCTGCGCCACCGACCGCCGCGTCTGGCGCCGTACGTGACCGGCGACGCGCTCCCGCCCGCGGAATAGAGGTCAGCGCGCTCACGCCTGCCCGGCGAGGTCCACCGCGGCCAGGAGCAAGGTGCGCGCGCCGTGCTCGATGTCGTCGATCGGCGTGAACTCTTCCTCGCAGTGGCTGCGCCCGTCGTGCGAGGGCACGAAGACCATCCCCGTCGGACCGATCGCCGCCATGTACTGGGCGTCGTGGCCGGCGCCCGAGCGGATCCGGCGATACCGAGCGCCGGCCGCGCGGGCCGCGCGCTCGATCGTGTCGACGACGTCGCGGTTGAACGGCGTGTACGGGACGCGCCAGTAGGTCTCGAGCTCGTAGCGCACGCCCTCGCGCTCGCAGGCCTCGCGCACGATGGGCGTCAGGCGCGCCAGCGCCTGGTCGAGCGTCGCGTCCTTCGGGTCTCGCATATCGATCGAGAGCGTCACCCGGCCGGGGATCGCGTTGACGATGTTGGGGGTCACGACGAGATTGCCGATCGTGGTCACGAGATCGCCGCCGATCTCGCGGGCGATCCGGCGCACACCGCCGATCACCTCGGCGGCCGCGACCAGAGCATCGTGGCGGATCCGCATCGGCGTGGGCCCGGCGTGGTCCTGGACGCCGTGGATGGTCAGGCGCGACCAGGCGATCGCGACGATGCCCTCGACCACCCCGACCGAGAGCCCTTCTTCTTCGAGAACCGGTCCCTGCTCGATGTGGAGCTCGAGATAGGCCCGGAACGGCCGGGGCACGCAGGGCTCGGAGCCCAGATAGCCGATGCGCTCGAGCTCGTCGACCAGACGGATACCGTCCTTGTCCCTGGCGTTGTAGGCGTCCTCGAGGGCGATCTTGCCCGCCATGACGCCGCTGGCGATCATCGCCGGCTGGAAGCGGGCTCCCTCCTCGTTGGTGAAGATCGCGAGGGTCACCGGATGGCGTGTCCGGAGCTTCCGGTCGTTGAGCGTGCGAATCACCTCGAGACCGCAGAGCACGCCGAGCTGACCGTCGTAGCGCCCGCCCGTCGGCACGGAATCCACGTGGGAGCCCATCATCACCGGCGGAAGCTTCGCCGAACCCGCCCGCTCCCCGAAGATGTTCCCCATCTGGTCGACGGTGACCGAGAGGCCGGCCTCGCGCATCCGGGCGACCATCCAGTCGCGGCCGCGCTTGTCCTCGTCCGTGAGGGCCAGGCGAGTGAGCCCGCCGCGAGGCGTCTGTCCGATCCCGCCGAGCTCCTCGATCGATTGCTCCAGGCGCTTTCTATCGACGTTCATCTCGTTCCCCAGTCTAGAGTCGCGCCTCGGGACACGCGGGCTAAAGTCCTAGATAGGCGCGCTTGAGCCGCTCGTCACCGAGGAGATCGCGCGCCTGTCCTTCGAGCACGAGCCGGCCGCTTTCCAGCACGCAGGCCCGGTGGGCCAAGGTGAGCGCCTGGCGGACGTTCTGCTCGACCAGCAGCACCGTGACACCCTGGCCGTTGATCACCCGCACGGTCTCGAAGATCTTGGCCACCAGCACGGGGGCGAGGCCGAGCGTCGGCTCGTCGAGCATCAGGACGCGCGGCCGCGCCATGAGGGCCCGGCCGATCGCGCACATCTGCTGCTCGCCGCCCGACAGCGACCCGGCGAGCTGCGTCCGACGTTCGCCGAGGACCGGAAAGAGCCCGTACACGTGGGCGAGAGTCCGGTCGCGCGCGCCGCGCGCCCGGTCGGCGTGGGCCCCGAGCAAGAGGTTCTCGGCCACGCTCATGAACGGGAAGAGGCGTCGCCCCTCGGGGACCTGCACGATACCCCGGTCGACCCGCTCGTGCGCCGGGACGGCGGTGAGGTCGTCGTCGTTCAGAAGGACGCGGCCGCGGCGCGGAGCCACGAGCCCGGAGATGACCCGGAGCGTGGTCGATTTGCCGGCGGCGTTGGCGCCCACGAGCGCCACGATCTCCTTGTCCCGCACCTCGAACGAGACGCCCGCCAGCGCCTGGAGGTCACCGTAGAACGCGTCGATCCCCTCAAGCCTGAGCAAGCACGAACTCCTCGCCGAGGTACGCGTCGATGACCCGGCGGTCCTGGGTGATCTCGGCCGGAGTGCCCTCGGCGATGGCCTCGCCGTGGTGGAGCACGACGATGCGCCTGGCCAGACGCATCATCGCGGCCATGATGTGCTCGATCACGATCACGGTCAGGCCGTCGGCGTGAAGGCGCCGGATCAACTCGATCATCCCCGCGAGCTCGGTCGGGTTGAGACCGGCCATCACTTCATCGAGCAGGAGCAAGCGCGGCCGGGTTGCCAGCGCGCGCGCGACCTCGAGCCTCTTGCGCAGCCCGATGGGCAAGGTCCGGGCATGGCTGCCGGCGTGGGCGGCCAGGCCGCACGTCTCGACGACGCGCTCGGCCTCCAGGCGCGCGGCGCTGATCGTCGGAAGCCGGGTCAACGCGCCGATCATGACGTTGTCGAGCACCGAGAGATTGCCGAAGGGCTTCACGAGCTGGAAGGTGCGCGTCAGGCCGAGCCGGCAGATCGCGTGAGGCGCTTGCCCGGTCACGTCGTGGCCCGCGAACACGACGCGGCCCGATTCGGGCCGGTAGTAGCCGGAGATCACGTTGAAGAGCGTCGTCTTGCCGGCGCCGTTGGGGCCGATGATCCCGAGGAGCTCGCCGGTCGGCACCTTGAAGCTCACGTCCGAGACGGCGGTGAGCCCGCCGAAGCGCTTCGTGACGCGCTCGAGCTCGAGGAGCGGCGTCGCGTCGCTCACGCGTGAGCCCTGCGCATGCGCAGCCGCGCCGCGATGCCGGCGAGGCCCTCGGGCACGAAGCGCACGACGAGGATCAGCACGGTGCCGTAGATGATCAGATAGATTCCGGCGAATCCGGTCTTCACGCCCGAGAAGGTCGCGCGCAGGTAGGTCTCCAGCGACGTGATGAGGAGCGAGCCCAGGAACGGCCCGAGCGCCGTGCCCATGCCGCCGATGATCGTGTTGAGCGCAAAGCGCACCGAGAGGTCGACGGAGAACACGTAGGTCGGATCGACGAAGCCGATGTACTGAGCCCACAGCGAGCCACAGACCGACGTGAGGGCCGCGCTGAGCGTCACCGCGCCGACCTTGAGCCGGCGCGTGGCGATGCCCAGCGCCTCCGCGGCGTCCTCGTCCTCGCGGACACCGGCCAGCTGATAGCCGACGCGCGAGCGCTCCAGATAGACCTCGACGGCGTAGCAGACGAACGCGACGGCCAGCGCCATGTAGACCCAGCCCACGTGGCTCAGACCGAGCGTCGCGAAGCCCGGACGGAACGGAACGGGGATGCCCTCGCCGCCGGCCGTGAAGCCACGCCAGCGGCTGACGCCGATCAGCAACACTTGCGAGAATGCGATCGTCGAGAGGGCGAAGTACGGGCCCTTGAGGCGGTTGGACAGGAAGCCGATGATGAAGCCCGCGCCGATCGAGAGCACCACGCCGACGAGCATGCCGAGCCAGGGGCCGCGGCCGAACCGGGTCACCATCAGCGCGGCCGAGTAGGCGCCGATGCCGAAGAACGACGCGTGGCCGATCGAGACCTGGCCGGCGTAGCCGCCCGCGACGTTCCAGGCCGCCGAGAGCGCGCCCCACAGGAGGATCAGCACGAGGCTGTCGAGGAAATACGCGTCGCGGACGACGATCGGCGTCAGCGCCGCCAGTCCGAAGAAGACGACGGCGCCTCGGCGAGTGCGGACGAGGGGGCTCATCCCTCAGACGCCCAGGGTCTCCGCGCCGCGCTGACCGAACAGGCCGGCCGGGCGGAAGACCAGCACGAGGATGAACAGGATGAAGTAGAAGATCTCCTTCCAGGCCGCGCCGAACAGGTACGAGCCCGCGACCTCGACGGCCGCCACGATGAGACTGCCGAGCATCGCGCCGAGCACGTCGCCGAGACCGCCGAGGACGACCACCACGTAGGAGAGCAGCACGAACTGGAGCCCCGCCGTCGGGTACACGGAGTAGAGCGGCGCGACCAGCACACCCGCCGCGCCCACGGCCGCGATGCCGATCGCGAAGGTGAGGCGATAGACGCGGTCGGTGTCGATGCCCATCAACGTGGCCGCGTCGCGGTCCTGCGCGGTCGCGCGCATCACGCGGCCGGCGTGGGTCCACTTCATGAAGGCCACCAGCGCCAGGGTGAGCGTGACGGCGATCAGCGAGGCGACGACCTGGGTCAGGTTGAAGATCGTGGAGCCCGCACGCAGCACGGTCGAGAGGTGCCAGGGCCGGACGAATCGAAAATCGCCGGACCACGCCACCAGCGCGACGTTCTGGAGCACGGTCGAGAGGCCGACCGTGGTGAAGATCTGAACGTTGTGGGAGGCGTGGATGACTCCGCGCATGACCAGCGTGTAGACGAGCCGGCCCACGACGAAGAAGAGCGGGATCGCGACGAAGACGACGAAGTACGGATCGGCGGTGAAGGCGACGAAGGCCCAGAAGGCGAGGTACATGCCGAGCATCAGGAACTCGCCGTGGGCGAAGTTGACCACGCGCATGATGCCGAAGATCA